>Ga0302285_10002080_pt1 | contig 11213 bp, 12 predicted proteins | sample III_Fen_E2_2_FD_200455 | JGI IMG/M metagenome (GOLD analysis project Ga0302285, IMG submission 200455) | Peat permafrost microbial communities from Stordalen Mire near Abisko, Sweden - III_Fen_E2_2 | ecosystem: Environmental > Terrestrial > Soil > Wetlands > Permafrost | place: Sweden: Abisko...
ATATCGGTCGTTTGAATTATAATTATGCCGATAGATATTATGTGGAAGTCTCCGGACGTCGCGATGGATCTTCGAAGTTCGAAGCCAGTAAACGTTGGGGTTTCTTCCCTGCTGCTTCTGCAGGATGGCGAATTTCGAAAGAAGGATTTATGAAATCTGTTATTGGAGACGGAAAGATATTAACCGATTTGAAGTTCAGAGGTTCGTATGGTGAAATGGGAGATGATAGTGAACAAGGTATTAATATCAGCGACAATGCCTTTACCTACGTTTCTGGTTATAACTATCCTTCTTCTACTTTTGTAAATGATGGAACGGTGATCAATGGTGCTGTCGATAGAGGTATTGCTACCAATAACCTTTCGTGGATGGTCAGTAAGATTACCAATGTAGGGCTTGACTTTACCATGTTTGATGGAAAACTCTCCGGTGCTGTCGATTATTTCTATCGTAAACGTACAGGAATTCCTTCAATCAAGTATGATATTGTGTTACCGAATGAATTAGGATATGGTTTACCACAGGAAAACTTAAACAGTGATGCCCAGTTTGGTGGTGAATTTACTTTAACCTATACCGGAAAAGCAGGTGACTTAAACTACGCTGTCGGTGGTAATGTATCTGTTTCACGTTATAAGTTCCTTTCTTCGTATAAACCACAATTTGCTAATTCACTGGATTATTATTTGCATTCCAACGAAAACCGCTATGGTAATATTTTCTGGGGAAAAGAAGTTACCGGTCAGTTCCAGACACAGGATCAAATCAACAACAGTAAAATTGATATGGATGGACAGGGTAACAAAACCCTTTTACCGGGCGATCTGATCTACAAAGACCAGAATGGTGATGGTGTAATTACTGATGAAGATAACCGACCGATCGGTTATCCTGCCGGGAAAAACCCAATTACCAATATCGGGTTTAACATAAGCCTTGCCTGGAAAGGGTTTGACTTTAATGCAGACTTCTCGGGAGGTTCAAACTTCTGTTATAGCCGGAACTGGGAATTGAGAGTCCCATTCCAAAATGGTGGTGGTTTGCTTCAGGACATCTCGGCCAGCCACTGGAAACGTACCGATCCTGCCGATCCAAACAGTGCATGGCTTTCAGGAACATACCCGGCCTTGCGTTATAATCAGAGCGGACTGAGCAGTTACAATACCAACTCTACTTTCTGGCTTACCAATGTGACTTACCTGCGTGCACGTACCATTGAAATAGGCTACAGTATCCCTCAGAAAATATTGGATAAAGTAAAAATGCAAAAGATCAGGCTGTATGTAAATACCAATAACCTGTTTTCAATCGACAACCTGAGTTCTGTTGGTGTTGATGCGGAAACAATGGATGATAACGGACTACAGTATCCTCAGTCCCGGTTGGTAAATGTTGGTGTCAATCTAACCTTTTAATAAACTAAAATCAAATGAAAAAGTATTTTTTATATAGCCTGTTTGCCCTTCTTTTATGGGGTTGTAACGACGATGCCTATATCAATCAGGATCCGACCAATATTCTTCTCGAAGATCAGGTATGGTCAGATCCCACTATTGTTGAAAAGGTTCTATCTGATTTGTATACCCGATATCCGGAATATCAGAAACTTTCGTCCTGGTATGAATATACCAACTTTACGGAGGCCTTTCCTTCGGCAATGGGTGACTACTGGCGCGTAGAAACACAGAGTGTCTACAATTACGATTTGTGTGCTAACTGGGATTATGATTTTATCCGCAAAGTAAATCTCTTTATTCAAAAAGCGAAAGCGGCTACTATGCTCTCGGATGCTTCCAGAACCCAGTTTATGGCTGAAGCACGTTTCCTGCGTTGTGCCTCTTATTTCGAAAAGGTAAAGGCAATGGGTGGTGTTCCGCTGATTACCGAACCAATGGAATATAATTTCAGCGGTGATCCTTCTTATTTAAGGCATCCACGTGCGAAAGAATCAGAGGTTTATGATTTTATTATTGCAGAACTGGATACAATTAAAACTCTTTTACCGGATAATTCCGATATGAAATCGAGAGCAACCCGTGGTGCCGCGTTGGCTATGCAGTCAAGAGTGGCATTGTATGCCGCCTCAATTGCAAAATACAACCCCATTCTTACATCGAATGTGAAATGTTCTCCTGATAACGGAGAAGTGGGTATGTCAGGTGTTGATCCAACGAAGTATTACGAAAAAGCTCTGTCGGCTGCACAGGAAATCATTACCGAAGGTAAATACAGTCTGTATGTCAAAAAAATGGCTGCAGGTGCTTCTGAAAATTTTGCCAACCTGTTCCTGGATAAAACCAATAATCCGGAAGCAATTTTTGTTCGAGATTACTCCATACCAAAATCAGTGAATGACTGGACCCTGACCAATCAACCCCGGACTTCCACTGAAGAGTCTACCGGTGGACGTTTGAATCCAAGTTTGAATCTTGCCCAATTGTATGAAAAGTTGGATGGTACCAGTGCACCATTTCCTTCAGTTGATTCGTTGGGTAATACTATTTATTATGCCGATCCGCTTACCATGTTTGCAGGTCGTGATGGTCGTCTGGCCGGAACCGTTTTGCTCCCGGGCATGAAGTTTAAAAACAAGGCGCTGGATATTTTTGCTGCTACGTTAATGGCTGATGGTCTTCACAGCGGAGTCTTTGGTGCTATTCAAACAATCAATGGTGTCGATGTCGAAGTAACCGGTCTTGATGGTCCTGCAGGTGATGCGGAATTTGGAGCACAAACCGGATTCTACATTCGTAAATATCTTGATCCTGCAGTGGGTTCGGGAACTATTGGTACTCAAAGTGATGTCTGGTGGATACGTTACCGTTTTGGAGAAGTGTTGTTGAATGCAGCAGAAGCTGCCTTCGAATTGGGTCAGTCCGATGTTGCTGCCGGTTATCTGAATCGTCTGCGTGAACGTGCCGGTTTCCCTGCCAACAGTCTGCAGGCCTCTGATATTACTTTTGACCGCGTAGTGAACGAACGACGTGTCGAATTAGCCTTTGAAGGTCATGAATTCTGGGACTTGAAACGATGGCGGATAGCTCATTTGGTTTTAAACGGTCAAAAGTTGAATACACTTACCGCTACTCCCGGAAAAGCCAATGAACCCCAGGGAAATGTATTTGGTCTGATACCTTACAAAGTTTACATTCCGGGTGATGTGAATGATGGAAAATACTTCTTCAAACAGGAAAAACCGAAACGTGTCAATGCGGCTCATAATTTCCGTCTGGGAAACTATTATTCGTTTATTAACGATGATATCCGCAATCACAATCCACTGATCAAAGCAAACCCCAATCAATAACTCTCAATTTATATAAGACAAAGTATTATGAAACAAAATATTGAAAAATTACTCTTGTTGGTACTGGGTGTTTTCTTTCTCGCTTCTTGTGAAAAAGATAATTACGAGGCTCCAAAAAGTATGTATACGGGTGCTATCCTCTATAAAGGAGATACCGTATGTGTTGCTTCCAAAAGTGCCGTTTATTTTGAACTGCGGGAGCCGGGCTGGCAATTTAATACCCCTATCAAGGTGCTTGTTAAAACCGACGGTACATTTTCTGCCGTTTTATATAATGCCAATTATAAAATGGTGTTACCGGCTACACAGGGTCCTTATTTGTCGCCTTCCGATACAACCGTAGTTACCATTGCCGGAAATACAAATCAGAATATCGAAGTAATGCCCTACTACATGATCCGTAATGCAGCTTACACTGCAGCCGCTCGTATAGTTACCGGTAGTTGCAACCTGGAACAAATCGTTCTCGGTGATCAGGCAAATGCCGTTGAACGGGTAACCATGTATGTAAGCTACACCTATTATGCCGACCAGTTCAGCAATGATGTCAGTGCAGATGCAGTGTTGACCGATTTGAATAACCTGAGTGTCAGTGTTGCGGTGCCGCTGTTCCCAACCAGACCTACACAAAGTTATGTATATGTCCGTTTAGGTGTGAAAATCCAGAACGTGGACGATATGATTTATACTTCTCCACGTAGAGTGAACATTTAATTCACAGGGAGCAATTCTTTTAAAGCCCTCCTGACCGGTTAACCGGTCGGGGGGGCTTTTTATTTCATACCAATTGCTTTGGTAATATTTAATGGGATGAATTAAATCAGGGCCTGTCGAAAACTCTGTCAGAAGTTTAATGCGAACTGGATATTTTCAGACTGTTTTGAAATCTAATTTATTTAATTGGTATAGGCGCTTTGACCGCCCGGGTTAGTCATATGAATGCTAATACATAAAGTAATTCTGACTTCTAATATCAGGTTGAAGTAATTAATTGATTGATCCATAATTTATTATGTTCTTTCAATTGACTCCAACTTTAGAGGCTGTGTAAAAATAAAATTTTAAAAACAAATACTATCAAATTGAAACTTAACATTTAAATCAGGGAATAAGGTTTAGAAATAGTAAGGATTCATTTCTACTGAGGTTGACAAATAAAAATAAGGTTCTATTATTTAAAAACCTTATATTCAAGTATTAAAACTTAGTAGAAAACCAATCACCCACAAAACCAAACCTTATTTACCTTATTTTATAAATAGCTGAACTTTCAATTCGTAAGTAATTTATTCAACTTTATTCGTTTTTACAAAGCCTCTTTAGCTGGAGCTAAAAGTGTTAATATAAAAACGGCTTTAGCCAAAATAATCAAAAATTAAGTGCTGAATGTTAGTCATTTATATTTCTACGTAGTAGTAATCTGAACATAACCCCCAGTGGAGCTTGCGGAACCGGGGGTAAATGAATGAAATCAAAAGTAGAACTCTGTAAGAGTTCACCAATAGAATCAATATTTTAAGTCCTTTACGTTATGGTCAACTCCTATGGAGTTGGGTTGTTTATATTCTATTCCCCCCGGTTCCGCAAACTCCACTGGGGGTTATGCACAGGTTACACCGTCGGTGTAATCTCTATTATTACTCAGGTAATCAATCTTTTATAACCACCATGTCTTGGAATAAAGCCTTAAGGGTTATGTTGTTTATCCATAGTTGTCGTAATACATTATTTCTTATCTGCTTTTTCAAATGCCCCGGTCGTTATATTCCTTTTCAATAAGTCAGATTGATAAACCGGGATCAGTGTTTTTGTAGCAATGTCCAGTTTGTACTTCTCAGTAGCAATGCGATACGAGTAAGTCAGGAAAGAGGGTTCGTGTGTCCCCTGATAATCGGTATTCCCAATCAGTAACCCACCGCTTATCGAGTCCAGATTGAAGATCCCTTTATTTAATTTTGCTTTACGGCAATAATCTTCAACAATTTCATCGGCTTTAAATTCAAGAGTATATTCATATCCTTCCTTCCCCTGTAAGAATACAAAATACTTTTTTGTCTCGTATCCGTGCTGCTCGGTCATATCGGCCCAAATCACCAGGTCGGTCTTCTTGTCTTTATTCAAATCACCTTTCACGAACTTTGAACCGTCTTTTCGAAAACTATAGTTCAATAGCCCGGGGATGCCTATTTTGATGTTGTCACCAAAGTCCTGGGGTCCTATTTTTTCATTCTGATACATGTTCCCGTTAAATTTCCTCTTCAACTGTTCTGTTATCTGTCCGGATAATGCATTAAAAGCATTGATTTCGGCCTGCCCGGTTGACTTGTCATTTTTTATTTTAGGGTTACAGGCAGTTAAACAGACAATCGTAATAAACAGGGCTATTTTTATTGGTTGCATAAATGAATTTCTTTTAGTTGTGTTTATAATAACGTATAAACAGGTGATGAATTATATAGTTTTTTCCCGGGTCAAATTTAGATTTTTTAAAGACAATGAATGTGGAATCTATTCCCGAATGCATAGATCAATAAATCAAGGCTAAACTCATATCTCATTTGCAACAACTTTTACTTCCCTGCAAAGATAAAGGTTTATGATTTTGAATCGACAACATTCACCCTCTAATCTTCACTTAATACAGGTTAACTATTATGTCAACATGTAAGTTCACCGAAATCGTTACAAGCTGTTATAGTATTTAGCTATTTTAATAAGATTCTCTTTTTTTGTATTTTTTATTTTTTCTCGCTTAATAAAAGTTTCAATTTTTATTTTTTGATCCGACAGTGCATTCATGACAGAATTCATATTCCCGATTCTGAATGACTGGTTTTGATTGAGGACCAGATAAAATACATCCGGATACTTGTCAAATCTGGATTTGGTTAAACCTACTATCGGTTTTGAACCTTCTGATGGCTTAAAATCGACTCTCATTTTTTGAACCAGCTTGCATTTGCCCGATTCAACTAATTCGAAATAGCCGCCTTTTCCGATAAACGGCAAATAGATAAATACCGATCCTCCCAAAACAATTCTGGAGAGACTTTGGGGACTGCCAACAACATAAATAACCCCTTCCGACTGATATTCCATTTGGTCGGCGCAGATGTTGTAACGTATCGGAAGCTTGAATGACAAGGTATCCTTCATATAAAAGGTGCCGGTTGTAAATTCGCTGTTTAAATAAGGGCTTCCTTCTATGTCCTTATAATCAAATGAAGTTTCTTTTATGTACCTTTTATCAAAAGAATAATCATAGGGGAAAGAATTGGGGAACCAAATAACCGGAAAGTGATCTTGTCCAACTACCATCAGAGATGATATCGTTAAAAGTACAATAAAATAAATCTTACGTGTTTTCATATCCCAATAAATTTGTTGTTAAATATATTTGTTAAATTCAGAAACAATAAATTTGTAATTTTACAATAAAGTAGGATTTGTTTATTCGTTTAAGCAAATCTTGTACTGATTTTACTTCGGGGAGTTTTGCTTTGTTTAAATCTTTGCTATACAGTGACTTTAAACCTTCTATTCCCTCGATGATAAAGGGGGAATCTATTTAAGTAACAAAACTTCCCAACACCTTACGAGCCTCGTAAAATTTTCTCCATTTTCCTGCCCTTCGCCAACTCATCGACCAATTTATCCAGGTACCGGACCTGCTGCGTCAACTTATTCTCGATTTCCTCTACGCGATACCCACAGATTACTCCGGTGATAAGGGACGCATTCGTGTTTAGCGAAGCCTGCCGGAAGAAGGTTTCAAAAGTTACATTTTCGTTTATGAGTTCATGCAGCTTCTTCTTGTCGAAGCCGGTTAACCACTCAATGACCTGATATAATTCTTCTTCTGTTCTGCCTTTCTTCTCCACTTTTGTGAGATACAGGGGATAGACAGAGGCAATGGTCATATCTGCAATACGCTGATGGTATGTGTCGGAATTGTTCATAGGTTGAATGTTAGTTGTTTATGGTTCGTATTTTTTTTTAACTGATTTTGTAACTCGCAAATTCCTGTATCAGTCATCGACTAACCGGATATAATCGCAAATTCGTTATTTATTCTTCTTCAATCACTTTTTTCTACATTTTTAATGTAATAGCCACCTGTTTTATCAGCTCCACGGAATTCGATATTCCCAACTTTTTTTAAATTTCCAATATGGCGTTCGATCGTCCTTTTGGTTTTGTCGGTAATTAAGTCGGCTAATTCATTGGCATTTATACCCGGTTTTTGGGTTATTTATATCATGATTCTGTCTGTTAAATTTTTTACACCGACATTTACACCGACATTTACACCGACATTTACAGAATTATTTATCACCTTACACTGCCTTTTTTTAAGGGTCGCAAGTATTTTTTCCAGCATATACTCCACAAAAATACTTCAGTCGGTGGCTTTTGTGCTTTGTCGAATGGCCTCGTAGTAGTTTTGCTGGTTCTGATATACTATATTTTCGACAGGTAAATATTCAAATACCGGATATAACCGGCATAAAATAAGCGATTGCCATAACCTTCCCATTCGTCCGTTGCCATCCATAAAAGGAATTACAGTATAAAAATGTTTTAAAATTCTTTGATTTTGAAAACAAAACTCTCTCTGATTTATTATAATTATATATGTAACTCTCTCTTTTTTATTGCTTTTAACTGAAGATAAGGAATCTTGTTCCATTATTTGGCTTTTATCAAAAATGAGAGTATATTTGTATTACAATCAATTAAAAGAGACCTATGATCATTACTGTGAAAATAAAAACTGATACGAAAACTGGAAAACGATTGGAAAATGAACTTCGTCATTTCCCTGAAGTTGTTGAGTTTGTCGATTCAACAGAAGTGTCAGATTCTATTCCCGAAGGATATGTTTCCAATAAAGAAGGTTTCGACCAGATAAGAAATCATCTATTAATTAATGCTGATACTGATTTAGGGAAAAAACTCATACATAAATTAGAATCTCATCCTCAGGTTGTAAAACTTGAATATCCATTTCCCACTGACGCCAATGGGAAGGAAATTGAAACAATATCAGCTACTGAATCTGCAAAGCTTGCATTCCGAAAATTGGGAGAGAAATACAATCGTTCTTTCGATAATAAATTTACCCGATGAAGAAGTACGATGTTCGTATTACAAAATCTGCACTAAACGATATTTATCTGATAATTGATCATATTTCACAAATTTACAAAGCTCCAATCACTGCGGAAAAATATTTAATTGAATTATACGATGCAATTTTCTCATTAGAAAACTTTGCCGAATCCATTCATATTTCTACCAAAAATGATATATTAAAATATGGTTTAAACGCCAGAACCATACCGTTTAAGAAATTAATCATTGTTTATACTGTCCATGCTGAAATTGTAATTGTTCATGCTGTAATTTCCGGTGCATTAGTGAAAAGTTGAATTCCACCATCTTGGTTCAGGTCTATTAAATGAGCTGTTCCGGTTAGTTCAACTTAATGAAGTTAACACGACCATAAAAATCAACATATCCCCAACTGGCAAGTATCTCCAAATCCAAATTTCGCTTATTTCAGGCAGAAGTCCATCGCTCAATCCTTAGTTATCAGGTGTCTTCTCATCATCAATATATCAGGACAAATAAAGGTGATTTGATCACATTAATAAACTTCCTAACAGCTTACGAGCGCCTTAAAATTTTCTCCATTTTCCTGCCCTTCGCCAACTCATCGACCATTTTATCCAGGTACCGGACCTGCTGTGTCAACGGATTTTCGATTTCCTCCACGCGATACCCACAAATTACTCCGGTGATAAGGGACGCATTCGTGTTTAGCGAAGCCTGCCGGAAGAAGGTCTCAAAAGTAGCATTTTCTTTTATGAGTTCCTGCAGTTTCATGTTGTCGAAGCCGGTTAACCACTCAATAACCTGATGTAATTCTTCTTCTGTTCTGCCTTTCTTCTCCACTTTTGCGAGATATAGAGGATAAACAGAGGCAAAGGTCATCTCTGCAATACGCTGATGGTATGTGTCGGAATTGTTCATAGGTTGAATGTTAGCGCTTATGGTTCTTATTATTTCAACTGATTTAGTATAAGTCTATTAAATACAACAATTTTGTAACTCGCAAATTACTATTTTACTCATTGACTAACCGGATATAATCACAAATTCGTTATTAATTATTTCTCATTCTCCTTTTTCAACATTTTTAATGTAATAGCCACCTGTTTTATCAGCTCCACGGAATTCGATATTCCCAACTTTTTTTAAATTTCCAATATGGCGTTCGATCGTCCTTTTGGTTTTGTCGGTAATTAAGTCGGCTAATTCATTGGCATTTATACCCGGTTTTTGGGTTATATATATCATAATTCTGTCTGATAAATTTTTTACACCGACATTTACACCGACATTTACAGAATTATTTATCACCTTACCCTGCCTTTTTTTGAGGGTCGCAAGTATTTTTTCCAGCATATACTCCATAAAAATACTACAGTCGGTGGCTTTTGTGCTTTGTCGAATGGCCTCATAGTAGTTTTGCTGGTTCTGATATACTATATTTTCGACAGGTAAATATTCAAATACCGGATGTAACCGGCATAAAATAAGCGATTGCCATAACCTTCCCATTCGTCCGTTGCCATCCATAAAAGGATGAATGAACTCAAATTCGTAATGAAAGACACAGCTTTTAATCAATAAATGATCTCCGGCGTTTTGCAGCCAGTCAAACACATCATCCATCAATATGGGTACGCGTTCAGGTGGTGGGGCAATATGTACTGCTTTATTGCCGGAGAAAACGCCTACACCACCTCGACGAAATTGACCTGGGTTTTCTATCAACGCTTCCATCATTATAGCGTGTGCCTTCAACATATCTTTAACCACATAAGGGTTTAAAGATGAAAAAGTATTATAAGTTTTAATCGCGTTTTTTACTTCCTGGATTTCACGCAAAGGAGCTATTATATGCCTTCCCTCGATAATATCTGTGATTAATTCTTCGGAAAGAGTGTTTCCTTCGATGGCTAAAGAACCCTGAATGGTTTTTATACGATTGATCTTTCGTAACATCAATCCATCTTCCTGCTCCAGACGAATGGCATACCGTTCTATTTGTGCCGAAATTTCAGCAATCAGGTTGATAGTTCGTGTGCTTATCGTAAATGGAGGTTTATACATTTTCTTTTTTCTTTTATTTGAAGTCTTTATAAACCAGATAAAGTATTGTTATATCGCGTTTTATTATGCTTTCTGAAAATAATTCTCCAAAATTACACATTCTATTTTAATTAACCTACGGGTTTGTTAATGTAATTATGAACCGAATGAAATAAAAATTTTTAATTTCGCATTTCAATGCCTCACTGTGTTATAATTTTCATCTATTCATGGTTATGTCTGGAATGGTCGAGCTTACTTCAATCTTCAATTCATATACTCAATTAGTATCTCTACTAAAATAGATTTCCCCAATACATATACAAATTCCCCTCATTCAAAAATTATTTCTTTCCTTTTGCTCTGCCTTTCCTTCGCATCCGGTTCGCATCCGGTTTGGTAATAATTAGTATATAATCAATATATAATCAATATATAACCAGTATATAAGCATACTTTATTTAGATATTGCTTATTAATTACTGGCTTATTAATTTAAAATTGTTGTATTATTTTTTTCTCTAAAACCGGAGTAAAATGGAATGCGAAGGAAAGCAAAAGGAGAGGGGGGCTTAATACGTTCCGTGTTTCGCGTTCCGTGTTATGGAGTGAGAGATTGGGTTTCTGCGTGCTATTAGTCACACTCCCACTTTGACGAAAAGATGATTCTGCACAGAAGAGCAAGTGGGTGGGCGACAAGAGGATTCTGCGTGTTATTAGTCGCACTCCAACTGTTATGGCATGA
>Ga0302285_10002082_pt1 | contig 11204 bp, 3 predicted proteins | sample III_Fen_E2_2_FD_200455 | JGI IMG/M metagenome (GOLD analysis project Ga0302285, IMG submission 200455) | Peat permafrost microbial communities from Stordalen Mire near Abisko, Sweden - III_Fen_E2_2 | ecosystem: Environmental > Terrestrial > Soil > Wetlands > Permafrost | place: Sweden: Abisko...
TCTCTCGTCTTGGAGCAATAGGAGTCCTTCAACTATCGATGAAAGAGTACTTGATTCACTGTGTAAATGGCTAACTATTAGCGCTTGGTCTTAGCTTAGCACTGAGATTAGTAATTCAAAACAATACTGGAAAAACAGCAGCATATTTTCTTAAGAAATGTTGTGTTTTGTTAATTTTTCTCTGCATGCAGTCAATGCTTGACTGATATTAGAGATTGTTTTCTATGCTAGAGCTTCAAGAAAGTCAGTTTAAATCTAAGATGTCTTGAATTCTCCAGGGAAAAGTGGGTAATAGGTGCCCATCAATGCACTGATGATTTGTGTTAGCGTTGATATGTAATAAAGGTGGAATGTCTTTTCAAATGAAGAATCACTGCCGAAGATAAAAAACACATCAAGTAGATGTTTCAATCCACCTCGTTTAATGAGGGATCTGCACCATTAATCTTATGTATCTCCTTAGCCAATGAATTACTCAGATATCTAAGCAAAAAAGATAATAAAATTATCATTATAATTGAGAATTAAAAACCCCAACAATCTTAAACTCTTTCTAAAATAAGTACAATTTAAAGGCAATATTAGAGCTTTCTGAAGCATTTCGAGGGAAGAAGGTCTTCCCAGAGCAAAGTTTAGTTATCTTGTGAGTCTATTGACTTTAGTTTCTTGACAATATTTGTGTTTTTTGGTAATAAGTTTAATACATCCAGTGTGTTATCAACTATTTCATCACTCTTGCCATTGGATAGTAAAAATATAAGAATCTCAGAGAATGCTGAATTAGCTAGTTATTATCTAAATTATGATACTTCTTGAGCATCTAGATTCTATTGGTTTTTAGCCAAAAAAAGATTATAATTTCTTCCATAAAACAGTAATCGAGTGTACTTTTAAAAACAAAATTATTTTAATTTACATTATCTCTTAACTGAATAACTTAAACCGTTGGAAACTTATTGTCATTCGTCTAGAGTGCTTCAACGGAAAATTCTTCCTCTTGAGACTTGGATATGGTAATGTTCTTATTCAAGTAGAGCATATCGAAATCTTTAGTTCCCAGTTTGAATTCCTTGCTGATTTCCTTGCGGAGTTTCAAGAGACTCGCGTTGTAAGGTAATTTCAAAGTCTTCTTGAGTTATCCTTGATTGATTTATAAAAAACACAAAGATTAGAGTTCGAAGAAAATAGACGGAAAAAACAATGAAATACCTAATGCAGGGCACGTGATTTATATTTAGATTTCTTATTTTTTATCTCCAAATATCATCTTCCCTTCGATTCTAAAAAAGTAAAAATAAAGATCATAAAAATAATCTTATTTTTTAGTTATTTAAATTATGATTTATTTATAGATTTATTTAGTTTTTGTATGAATAATTACTCTGTTAGGAATGATTTGAGAGTTAAAACAATATGCGCTTAAACTAGAGGTGATTGAGTTTAAGAGAGTACTTCTTAGCATTTATCTTGAAATCGCATCCACATTTTATATCTAGATTCAGATGATTTGGAAGTTTTCCGTAGGTAAATCGAAACTAAGAGATTTCTAATTTATTGTAGTACCATTGCATCTTAACAATTCTATGAAAATAACCATAGAATATCTCTACCAATAACAGAATCAAGCTTAGCTACAAGAATAAGACTTTATCCATTCACTTCAATTGATTTGTTTTTCAGATTCACGATCAGGAAAATGCTTCGAAAACACTCAAGTATTTCCTAGTCAATTTGATATCCATTCATTAAGTCTTTATCTTCAAATATGACATTCAGTGATTGAGCTAGCATGCCTTCGTCGAGAACACTACCTCCTTATTAGTATTGTTATGTAGATTGTTTTCTTTTCTGAATGAAAAAAGAACAAAAATGTTTGATAATTTAGAACAATTTTATTCTTCATTAATTTTACGATTATCCAAGCAAGGCATCTAGTTTTCTCTAATGAAGTCACATTGTTTCTGACTAAGATCCTCCATAATTTCTTTAACTACTCAACTGAGATGTCTTTTCCTTTGCTCTGCATGTACTTATTCACAAGTGAGATGAATTCAAACCTAATATCGATATTCTAAATGTGTCCATATTTTCCTACAAATATCTAGTCCAAAGAAGCAAATAAATAGAATAAATAAAACTAAAAATATATTAGATTTAATCATTCTATCTACCTCTTCTCCTTATTTTTCATCTAAAACGACGCCGTTTCGTTTTAGTTTTAAAAATAGTAATGTTTAGTAGTTTTCAAAATCTTAGACAATGTAGTCAATTAATGATACTTCCTTATTGAATTTGAGGATAATCCCTTCAGCAGTCGTTTCGACCACTCCCATAAATCCACTTGATTAGGAGAATGTCTTGAGAAGGAAGATAGAAAGCTGTAAGCTTTATGGTACTGATTATCCGTTCTTTAAGTTTTCGAAGCACAATGCAATGTACTTTTCGCGTTGACTTTTGAAATGTTAAGAACTAAGAATTTCGCATAACGCCTCGACACAGGAATTCGTCAGTTAATTAGGAAGCTTGTTTGTTTCTAAAATTGCATTCCATAATTTCGGTAAGCCATAATGCTCGAATTCCTTAGATTTGCAGCACTCTTACTTTGAACCTATTATTTTGAATTTTTTAAGAAAATAAATTGATTTGAAAATAATACTGTTACTTTTAGGAAAATATGAAGCTGGATTTAGAGAAGCAGCAGCATTTAGTGTGAATTCTTTGAGAAGATTTATAATCAAATGAGAGTATCCTTCGAACGGAAGTGTATTGATATTTCTGAAGATTTAATCAAGACTTTTTTCTTGCAGAATCTTCGCCAACTCAATAATCACTGAATGTATCGCTGCTAGATCAGTTTCATGCTTATTTTCAGTGAGCTTCCAGATCGCATCGAGATGCTTGAGAGACAGCGCAGATTCTTCCGATAAGAAGTTAAATAATTCAAATGATCTCTTGAATATCTCAGGATTGAAATTTTCGCCTAAAAGATAGTCAAGAAGATTTTCTTCTTCAAGACAAGTTCTAAGCTTATTTCGAGTTAAATATTAAAACTCTGAAGAGTTACTGCTCATGAAAAATTACTATTTCGATGGGGTAGCTTAATTTGCTCTATTGATAATTGATTTTAGTTAAAATATTCCACTGATTTTTTTCTCAAGAAATTAGCATTTTATAAGTCGAACAATAAGTCGAACCTCAAGTTTCTCAGCTTCTTCACAGGCCTCTGATTCTCCAGTGACACGCTGGTATATTTCACTCATGCTTTTAATAATATAAAGCACCTCTTCGATGTAAATATCCTTAAACTCCCTATTAGTTATTTTACTAATTCTATCGAAAACCCTTTATTTGAGGTTTGTGCAAAACGAAATACTCTTTTTTTTCGGCATGTACAGCAAGCATCTATCGTAAATATCAACAATTTTCTTGATAATAGAGATTGGTGTTAGATACAAAGGAGTATCTGAGCTTGCTCTGTATTCCCAAGAGACTAAATCTAGCAGATTATCAAAACCATAAAGTGTGCCAAAATAATTCATGAAATTCAACATTTGATCTTAGTTGCCATCGTTATTTCCATCTTTACTCTTGACCGCATATGGATCGTCTTACTGAATGAACTCAAATTTGTTCATCTAATTTATATTAAACAAAGTATTGGTTTCATTCAAGGTAATTATAAATAGTAAATGTAGAAATCAAACTAAAAAATTTTTTCTAATTATTTTTAAGTTACTCTGTAAAACTTGGAACATCTAATACTTTCTCCTCCGAAAATATTATGGATTAGGGTAAATGCTTCCATGAACCCACTTGCAAGTGCGACTTTTGAATTCACCAAGAATAATGATTTATTGATTCCCATAGCTTCAATGTACTGTTTTTATGTAAAGCAAATCAATGAGTGTTGAGAAAAAAATCACAAAATAAAAAATAGCATTACAATTGAGAATATTTTGACAAATAATTTCTTACAATCGGCAAGACTGAAGGCAGAACTTTGACATATTTAACAAATAGACGAATGTATGCTAGAAAGAACTCAACGTATAGCTAAATATCCTTTTCTGGAAACGGCTTGGCACAACTGAGAATCGTATCTCCGAAGAAAAATAGCTCACCTCGAAAATACTACAAAAATTCATGAATATTCTCAACTTTAAAGCCATCTTCTAAAGCACTCATCTCCTCAATTTTCTTAAATAAAACAAACAACAAATTAGCCATCATTTTTATTCATTTTCACTTTTTTTTTTCATTGAAAATAAACCTAAAACTTGCATAATTTTAAAAGCAATAATTTAAATAACAGTAGACTTTTCCTAATCTCCAAAGAATGTCAATTTCACTTTCAATCCTAATTCATAAATTTCAACAATTATTTCTACCTCTGTTGCTTTTTGTCTATGAGATTCCATTGAAAAATCTTCTCTCACAGTGACCTTTACTCCTCCAGTGTATGGCTCAGTCCATTTGTGAAAGCTATCAATTTTTCGTGAATACTTGAAGTGTGTCTATACAAAAAATAAATAAATAAAATGACATTTAAAGCAAACAATTACTTGAGATAACAAGTAATTTTCCTCTTGAAATCCCCTCCCCCTTTTTTTCTTAACTTTGTAAAAAATTCCTTACCTCTTTGTACTTATCTGACCATCCATCGAAACGAATATCCATGGCACCTTTTTCATCAATCGAAAGAATTCTTCCAATACACCACTGGTTTCTGCTATCCATGACATCTAAGTAATTTCCAACAAGGCAACATTTCTAAATGGAGTAGTTTTTGAGATCTGCAATGGATTTCTATGCCTCTTCTAGAATCAAATTGACAGGTTTCTTTTCTTTGTCATGATTCTATGATGTCTATGAAGTGGCTACTTCTGGTGCAGTAACTTCTTATGAGTCTGCATCATGCTAACTATTCGAAGTTGTAGTTGTAGATTGTGTGTCTTCCATTTTGGGGGAACTTCAAGGGGATTGTAAGTGATAAAAATATGGATCTTTAAAACAATAAGTTTGATGCCTTAGAATAAGCTGAATTCAAATTAAGTTATCTTGTTCTTGTTGTTGTTGTTTCTCTACAATTTATTCTTGAGTCTATTGTTTTTTTTCTTTTCCTTTTAAATTTCTTATGATTCCTAATCTCAATTGCTTTGATCATTCTTCACAGGGGGAGAGAGAGAGAGAGACAAGTTGATAATGTATTTTCTAGATGGAATTAAACAAAAGTGCGTGTGTATTATGAAGATTTATTTAGATTTTAATTACCTTGTTCTCTCTCTCTTTTCTTTCTTTTTTCAAAAAGATTATGTAGAACTCAATATTGTAGTCTTTGTTTGATAAGCAAGTTTGTTGAAGAATCGAAAAAGTGTGTCTTGGAGCAGATCTGAGAAGCAAATCAATAGGGATTTGTCTCCTAGAATATGATTAATAGAATAATTTTAGAAATTGCTTAATGAATTAATAATAATACAAGAAAGCTAATCATAGAAATATTACATACTTATCATAACTCTTGCTACTAATAAATGACATTTGAGACTAAATCAATTTTAAAACAAGTTAATTATTATTCACTTTTTCAAAAATCCTAAACTAAATCACTTTTCACTTCTAAAATGCAAAATCGAAGAATTTCTTCATAAGTGCTCGCATGTTAGGATTGAATTAATCATCAAAATTCAACTCTTGATTACTGATGTCAATGAGGAGATTAGTCAATGAATGAATTCTATCAGCAATCTATAAAAATTAATTGAGAAATAAACAAAATAATGTTAACAATTTGCTTTCTTTATTGTCCACTAGCAAAATAATATTTTTCTTATTCCTATTCAATTAGAAATATTTACTTCATTGCAGTCGATGTTCAGAATCTGAGGAAGAATACTATCTCCTATGATGAATCGAAGTAGTTTAAGTTATCTCGTTTTATCCTCCAATGCTAAACTCTTGAGAATCTCATTCAAATTAGTTTCAGATCCTTAATGATTTTATTTTTAACCATCATTAGCTAATGATTCAGTATGTGCCATTCCAGATTCAGATTTCCTGTGTAAGACTTTGCCATTTGACTCTGATTTTGGTGTGGAAGCTTGAAGTTTATCTGCTGAAATTGTTGAAAATTCTACAAGTAACTCTTAGAGTTTTTTCATGTATTCTTCAGAACATCTAGAAAGTAAGAAGAAAATAAACAAATTGTAAGTTTCAAATAAAACAATTATTAGTGTTGGTAATCATTAATTTCTTGATAGTATCTTATGACAGAAAATATCTTATTTTTACTATAGGAAATCTTCTAGAGCAGATTTAGTTTTGGATTTATTGTATCGCTCATATGTGATTGCAAGGATTCCTGCTCTTGCTAATTTTTCTTATCTCCCGAGAACAGGCAATGTCTAGAGACCACTATTTAAGCCTAAAATGAGTTTTAGTCACATAGAAATGTGTTTAGATATGTTCAAAATTATTGAGAACTGTTTTAATCAATGGATGTTGTAAATAAGTTTACCATTCTTCCACAAGTAGAAGCGAAGATAAATGCGGGAATTGAAGTCTTCTGCGAATTGTAAGTGATATTGAAGCATTTACTTGATATTATCGATTTACTGAATGAAATATTTTAACAAATTTGTAACTTTATTAGAAAAACCAAACACTGCATAGAATTTTACCTTCTCCGTGAAAAGCTCTGAGAATTATGTGAACAAATCGCTTAGGAATGCAATCATATTCTTGAAAATCACACACTAGATGATGTTCTTTTGGAAATCCATTTTCACTGGGTATTTCCTCTAAAAAAGAGAAGAGTTCAAAAGAATAATCGTTAAAATCTCCAAATTATTTCATATTTTGTACATAATCTAAATGCTCTTTGAGTAGCGTTGAAAGAGGCTTGTCAAAATCTTCACTTGTATTCTTTGCTTCGAGGATATCAGATGGTTAGCAGGTTTTAGAAAGCTCAGCTAGAGAAGCAATAATAGTATCCCATTCTTCTTCCTTAAGTAGATTTCCAGTAGAATTCAAGAAAGACTGCAGACTATTTAAACTTATTGTCGATAAAGTCTTTTTTGAAGAAAGGAAAACAATAAAATATTATTTTTAGCATTTCAAACAAACTGTTAAGGTCTGTTATTAGAAATAAAGTGATATTACTTCTTGGTTTGTAGCTATGGTGTTATGCATGATAGAAAGGAAATCTGGGAGGCAAGAACGTAAAATATCGAATTATTGAACAAATAAGGCAACAAAATCACTAAATGCTTTGACGCTAGCGTTCTTGGAGGCCTTATAGACTTCTTGTGAGATGAATTCACTCCTTTGGAATGCAAATTGCATGTCATCGAAAAGAGGACGTAGAACTCCTTTGAAAATGAGATTCCAGAATTCAAAATTAAACGTGTACGAGTACTGTCTAATAGAATCAAACAGATAGCCGACACTCTTGGTGATGATTCTCGGACGATCATCGCTAAAAAAGCTTGAGAAATTGCTGAGAATCGGAATCAAATACCCTTCTAAAAGTTTCTTAGATTCATTCACAATCAGCGATTCTTTTCTACTTATCACACTACCGAGCTAAGATTGATTCATTTGATGCTATTGCTATTAAAGTTATTTTTTTGTTTCAATTTCTTCAGATTTTTGATTTTCTTATTGTTCAACCTTTTTTTATGAATCCTAAGCCTATTTATCTTCACTGGTTGCTGCACTTGGTTACAGTTATGCTTGCTATACTTCAGATTACCTTAATGTGTTATGAACAAGATATTCAATACATTTTTTAAGATGATCAAGTGCTTTTTAGGCAACTAATTCACTCTTGTATTTTGTCTAATTTGTTAACGCATGGATGAGATCACCAAAGACATCTAATAGATTATCTAAATTAGGTTAGCTCATTATCACATCGCTAATCGACACAGCGAGCTCAACTAAGCGAGGGTTCTCTTCTTGAAGTGTTAAGTTCACCACTCTTAATATTGTCCTATTAATAAATATTTAAGATAAATTTTGCACTTCAGCAGAAAAGAGGAAATTTGATTTTTGTTACTTCCATCCTGAGCGAATATGCTATGATCTGCTGACAGTCATCATGCTTAAGCAGCTCAGAATAAGCTCCTTTATGTCAAAGCTTTACACTGACAAAATACAAAACAACAAATATTGTCACTTTTTTACAAGGAAAATTAGAAGAATGAAATGGTGAATGTACATGGATGCTTCTAGAAGACGTATTCGAAAGGAGAAAGGAAATCTTTCTAGAATTGATAGTGTGATAGTTCTGGTTTCTAATTGGAAAAGTCAGCAGTTAGAAATAAATCGGAATAAACGAAAATAAAGAACAATATTTTTCTTTTGAGAATGAGACAATTAAAAATAAATTTTATTTGTTCTCGTACTTCAAGGAATTTGACAGCAAGTTGCTTCAGAGAGTCTATGGCAAGTGCTGAAACTCGGGAGTTCTAATGACATCCGATGAGATTATAATGCGATTTGAGAATCTCCCAGATCTTATTCCAAATGATTCGAACTCTAGACATATTGAATTCTGTAACTTCACCTATTCTTTGGATGCAGAAAATCCTTGGGTTAGTGACACTCTCAATCTCCTCCCTGCTTAGCTCGCATAGACATCTAATGAACTCGACAATTGTTTCACCGTCAAATAAATTCGAATGATGGAATATCTAATTTTGTTAAGAAAAAACAATAGATTGGATTAAATAATTTGACTCAACTCAGCCCCAAACTCTTTGTTAATTTATTAACCTTATCTATCTCTGCTTGGTCGACGTATTTCATGATAACTTGACTGTTATATTTATCTAATTCCTCTTATCCTAGAGTATTATGTTCAGCTTATGTTTGATTTAAAAATGCATCACTGCTTATGAGATCAACATCTCTTCGTAGATTCTGCGCTATCAGGTAATAATTATCCAATTTGCTGACACACTCAAGAAGAATTTTCCATGATTTTCCTAGAATATTAGGACTATGAAGGGATACATCGAGAATTGCTTTGATTGCTAGGACATTCTTTTGTTTAATTAGCTTCATCGGAGATAGCAATCCGGTAAGTCTACAGAGCTCGAAGACAAAGGTTTCGCGTTCAGTTATCATATGAAATTAACCTAACAGATTGATGCTACTTTTGAATCCTTCTAGAATATCGCTTATCAAGTTCAGATCGTCAGTGTCCATCATTGCTTTACTGAGAGAGGCGAACACAGGACTCCATAGAACTTAAAGTAGTGGCATAATATAGTCTTTAGAAAACACTTAGATGTACTTTTCATCTCTGTAGTTCTCGATTTTAAGTTTGCCTTTTTCGAACATTTATTCAGTTTCCTTCAAGAAGAGTTCATGCTTTTTATTCTAATTTGAGTTCATAGCGTCTTCTAGAGCCTTCTTCGATGCTTCTAGATGATGAATTCCCAGGGGATTCTTTTTTATGTCTGCATATAGCTGCTAACTCATTTCTTCAGGTAAATCACTACCATCATCGATTCCTGAGAAAAATAATTAAAAAATCAGATAAATTATAAATTCTATGATAGAATATGTACCTTTGATGAGTTTTATGAACTGAGGGAGTGTCATTCTTTCTTTCTCTTGTACTTAAGCACTATGGGTTGAAGTATGCAGCATCATGAGTGCATATGAAAGTGTGTAAGATGTTGTAGCACTTTTGTAGCAATTCGGGTTATCCAGGGAATATTTCTCACCAAATTTCTCCAGAATTCTATCTACTTATTCGCCCTCACCTGGGAGCTAGAAGTACGTTAAGAACAGTCTTAAAGCGCTGACAAGATCCAAATCCTAGAAGGTTAAGTATTCACTGAACTCAGCTAAAACGCGTTTACTGAATTCATCTGGTTATCCAAAGATTTCTCCAATTTTCTCATGATTAAACTGGGCATTGTACTGATAAAACAACTCTGCTAAATCTTTAGCGTCCCCTTCATGGATAATTCCTGCTTAGATTAAATGCCTAATCCCAACTTTAGCTTTGATACCGAATTTCTAGATTCCCAATAAAAACTACTATTTCTTTTGTCTCTCTTGCTCGATTGGATCAATAGTTTATTCATCTTAAGTTGCACTTTTACTCAAGACACTTTGATCGTTCTCAAGACTAGCTTCTTCCATAGATGATGGCTGATCATTAGCAGCATGTTACTTTTCTTCCAGTTTATCACATTCAAATACAAATGCAGATAAACCTTTCATGAGTTCACTCACTGAAGATATTGTCAAAGCACTTAATTCTGTTGCTTGATCTGAGGTTATAAGGTTAACGTATTCCTGTTTGAGGTATTTACCTTGAGATATTTTAGCAAGAAGTACGACTAAATGTTCTAGAATGCATGTTTGGTTCATGAAACAATCATAATTTACAAAAAGCTCAATCACAGCTCTAGGAAGTGTAAAGATCTTCCTGAACACTCTCAGGCAATAGACTCGATGGGAGAAATTACTGTTGGTACTTTCGAGAATTCTAATCAGAATATTCTCCATAAAAACAGCTATTTCGGTTTTTAGATTTTCTCTGAAGTTTGACACTAAAATCCCAACGATTCCGAAGCTGAGTGAAAATACTGCTTTCTCCGTACTCAAGGAATTTTCCAGTAAAGACGGCACTAAATTGTCCTGTATCGCTTGTGTGAATTCTTTTTTTGAAAGGAACACAGGGCCAGCTGTATCCAAGACAGTTAAAAGAAGCTCAAGAATTATCACCTTTTATCTGAGTTAACTTCCATTTAGATTGCTTTTGAAGAAAAACAAAAATATTTTTTAATCATTATGTGTTATCTATTTCCCATCCCCCCCTGCTCTATGCTTACTTTGCAGGATCTTCTTTGGATACTTTGCACAGGAACTTGAATACTGTTAGGGCATCTAGGACAAATTAGTTCACAACAGCCTCATGAGATCGATTACAAAATCTAGCAAGAGTTGATACTTCCTCCATGTGTTTTGCCTTACATTCCTTGGAGCACACAGGAACACGCATATCCTTGCAGAAATTTGAAGCTTCGTTTCTACAAATAATGCACCTTTTTGTTTCAAGAAAAACAGTAGTTTTAATCAAGAAAAATACAATAATTCACACACATCAATCACGATTTGCTTTTCCCATTTACCATCCGAATTTGCCTGCTGGAATGTCTACTTCATTATGAATCGAAGCCATA
>Ga0302285_10002084_pt1 | contig 11193 bp, 8 predicted proteins | sample III_Fen_E2_2_FD_200455 | JGI IMG/M metagenome (GOLD analysis project Ga0302285, IMG submission 200455) | Peat permafrost microbial communities from Stordalen Mire near Abisko, Sweden - III_Fen_E2_2 | ecosystem: Environmental > Terrestrial > Soil > Wetlands > Permafrost | place: Sweden: Abisko...
GTTTAATGCAAAGATTAAAGCCTTTAGATCTCAATTTAGAGGAGTGAGAGATATTCCATTCTTTATCTTTAGGCTAGCTAATCTTTTTGCATAATAGTCTTACTCCACCTGATATTTACATTGATCCAGAATAGTAACGATTTTTGATGTAAGTCATTGATTTCTCCTCTGTTGTCCTTTAAGTGTCTGCTCATAACCCTAGTATTAATTATTCCTTTGCATTAAAAACAATTGCAAGGATAAAAAAGGAAGTATTATGAGTAAAAGTACATTTAAGATTCTTTTCTACCTGAGAAAGAATCAGGTAAACAAAGATGGTAAAGCTGGTATTATGGTTCGACTATCTGTGAATGGTGAAGTATCCCAATTCAGTTCCAAACTAGACATTGAGCCGAAACTTTGGGATGTAAAGTTAGGTAAAGCTGTCGGAAATACTTTGAAGTCGAGGCAGATGAACAATCTGCTGGACGATATTCGTACCTCTTTAAAAAATCATTATCGTGAGATAGAAACTCTTGAGGTTTATGTGACGGCGGAAAAAGTCCGTAATGCCTTTCTGGGCTATTCGGTTAAGCAAACAACTATTTTAGAACTTTTTAGGAGTTACAATGAGGATATCCGTAAATTAGTAGGTGTTGGTAAAGCTAGTGCAACATTTGCAAAGTATGACAGGGTTTGTCGTCGTTTGGAAGAATATATAAAGTGCCAATACAAAATGACAGATATAGCCTTAAAAGAAATTGACCATAAATTTGTAACAGGTCTTGAAACTTATCTCCGTACCGTAAGCAAATGCAACGAAAACACTACGGCTAAATTTATACAAATGTTCCGAACGATTGTTATTGTTGCCAAAAATAACGGTTGGATATTCAAAGATCCATTTTCCAATTATAAAATCCGTTTTAAACGTGTGGACAGGGGGTATCTAACCGATACTGAAATACAAAAAATAATGGATAAAGAGTTTGATTGTAAACGATTGGAGCAAGTCCGCGATGTTTTTATTTTCTGTTGTTACTGCGGACTGTCGTACATTGACGTGAAGCAATTGACTGTAAATAATATTAGCACCTCTTTCGATGGTAAACTATGGATTATGACGCACCGTCAAAAAACTGATACCCCAGTTAATGTTCCTTTACTCAATATCCCCTTAGATATTCTAAAAAAATATGAAGGAAAGCTACCCAAAGGACAATTGCTTCCGGTATTAAGCAATCAAAAAGTAAACTCTTATCTGAAAGAGATTGCTGATTTGTGTGGAATTAATAAGAACGTTACATTTCATTTGGCAAGGCATACTTTCGCGACGACAACCACCCTGTCCAAAGGTGTACCCATTGAAACCGTATCAAAAATGCTCGGGCACACCAACATTCGGACTACACAAATATATGCACGCATAACAAATGAAAAGATCAGCCAGGATATGGAACTACTTGCAGGGAAATTAAATGATATGGAGAGAACGGCATTAATACAAAAATCATGAAACATGGAACCATCTCAATTAGAAGTAGAAATTCAGACAATATCCGAGTTCACCTTGAATTGTCTGAAGATTGCACTGTATGGATGACAAAGAATGAAATAGCCTCCTTGTTTAATGTTTATCGTTCTTCGGTAGAGGCAAGCTTAAAGCTCGTTTTTAAACATGATGGGCTTTTGGAGAAAACGGTAAAAAAAGAAGAATTTCAAACTCTTGGCAACGTTCAGAAATGCATTGTAGAATACTTCAATCTGGAAGTAATTATCGCTTTGAGTTATCGACTGAACAGTTATCCATGCATTCATTTTCGACAATGGGTCTCAAAGCAGGTTGCTCTTTCTTGTAAAAAGTCTTCTCCAATAATCGTTCAGTTGGGAACAGCTACGTTGAATTGATACCTCGATTTTGAATTGATTAAAAGCCGAAAGGTGATTACTGACATTAATAGTAATCACCTTTCGGCTTTTTTTTGTACGAACATTTCTCCTTTCTTCCAATAAATCTTCCACAAGTAGGTAACAACCTGTGATTTCACTCCATCCACAATCTTCATTTTTGCACTGTAATCAAACAGTAGCGAAATGGAAATTATAACATTAGACCACGAGGTTTACAAAGATTTGGTCAATAAAATTGACCGGATTGCAACCTATGTTTTCAAGAAAGAAAATGTACCTCCGACATAATAATGAATTAGTTATTAGACATGCAAAAAATACTGAGACTTCAGACCAACAAGTTTATAAAACAAAAATAACAATACAGATAAAAAGAAAGAATGTTTTATCATTTATTCAATCCCAACAACAGTAACAATAAAAGAACAGTTTCCGGTTGAAGTTTTGTATTTTCCCCGACTTGCAGTTTAGTTAAATGGTTTCGGAGTGAATTTATCGTTTTATTATAATTTGTACGTACAACCTTTTCGCTCACGTTCAACTTCTGAGCAGCCTCTTTTACTGAGTAATTCTTTTCCCACAACAAATCAAAAATTTCACGTGTCATAACTGGTAAATTACCGATTACGTCGTTTATTATCTCATGTATCTCGGTTGTTTCCAGTTCTTCAAATACATGTGTATAGCTAAGCGAGGCTGTTATTTCTTCCAGTTTCGATTCATTCCCGAGCAGTTGGGCTCCAGCTGATTTGATATAATCCAGCATACGATACGAGAAATAACGAAGCAAATAATCTTTAGCCAATCCATCTTCGTTCGTTTTGATAATAGCAGGATTAGACCAGATAATAATCCAAAAATTCTGAGCAATATCCTCGGTAAGTTCCTTATTTCCTGTTCGTTTCAATGCCCACATTTGAAGCAAGCGTGCATACCTTTCGTAAAAAACCATAAATGCCTTACGGTCCTTTCTCTCTATTGCTTCTAATAATTCTTTATCTGAATCAGCCATGGTTAAATAAATAAGACACGACAAAGATAAGAGCTCCAGATTACAATACAATTACATTTTCTGTAATTCAAAAAGAACAAAATCTCTTAATCCACTAAAAAAAGAAATCACAATAGATAGAATATAAACATTTTTCCTTCAATCCATAATAATTATAAGCGGGATATTATAAACCAAACATCTTTTAATTATTTCAATTACAGACGAGTAATAGTTTTGAAACAAATAGATAATAGAAATGTAATTGACATTTTGGGAAAAAACAGGGAACTCAACTCGAATATCTCTATGTAGGTAAATTAATAAACGATAGTAAAATAGTATGTCAGACGAACAAAAAAGAGAGGCTCAAAAAATAAAAAAAGAACAATGGTCGACATTGATTCGGGTTGTTGAATTATTCCGTCGCTATTATTCAGGTAAAGCTTCCCAGCGAGAACAAAATAGCATTGAAACCTGGGAGCCGATGGAAAATGAAGAGGAATTAATGAACGACAAAACTCTGGAAAAGGATTGTGATACGGCAACGGTATGGAATGCCGTATCGCATGAATTAAAACTCGACCGCCAACCCCGGTTCTCTATACAAAAACACTTTCCCATTGGAAAACTGCAACGCCGTTACGCCGCTGCTGCAGTTATTTTCATCCTCCTCGGTGGGAGCATTCTTTATTACACCCAACATGATTTTATACAAGAGAAGTCAGGGTTGGTAGCCCAAAGAACCCTTTTCCAAACCACCAACGATCAAATCCGGTTGGTGATACTTCCCGACGGTTCCCGCATACAGATGAACCGGGGCACTAAGTTCAGCTATGCCCCTCATGCCTTCAACCGCAAGCAACGCGAAGTATGGCTAGAAGGAGAAGCATTTTTCGAAGTAGCAAAGAACAAGGAGAAGCCCTTCGTTATCCATACTGGAACGATGCAAACCACCGTGCGCGGCACTTCATTCAACATAAAAGCTTATTCGCAGCTGGCCGAGAATGTGGTATCGGTGCGCAGTGGAAAAGTCGAAGTCGCTAATACTAACCGGAAAATTATCGCCACATTGACCAAAAACAAGCAACTGATATACCATGGTGCCACCAACCATTTCCAGACCAATGATATGGACTGGGAAAATGCTGCCGGATGGATGGACGGAAAACTGGTACTATGTAATGCGAACGTAAAAGAATTGCAATTCAGAATAAAGCAATACTTCAATGCCGACTTGACGATAGAAGGGTCATTGCTTGAAGGGGCGATGTTCAACTCATCATTTAATAAGGGAACTGGATTGAAAGATATACTGGAGCGTATATGTACCCTGTATAATGTACACTACGAATTATCAGGCAACAAGATACGAATCCATTCTTAATGAATCTGTATAATTTCATTCTTCGTGGCAGGTGATATAAATGAAAAGATTATCAGTAAACAGTTTTTACACAAGGAGTGATGAATCCCACATTGAGATACAAATCAAAATGAATGTTCGGAAAATAAGTAATTAATTATAAACACAAAAAAAATGATTCAGAGAGAAAAATTCAGTATTGTTCTACTGGTTGTAGTTCTATTATTGTCCCCGGTTTGTCGGGTCAACGGGCAGATTATTAGCGCATCTTATCCGCGTGAAAAGTTAACGGATAGGCTTAGTAAAATTGTAAAAGCCAGTCATAAAGACATAACGTTCGATACCAAACTACTCGAAAATGTGTGGGTGCCGATCCTGGTTGTCAAAAAACATACGGTGGAGCAGGTATTGACCGCCAGTTTGAGTACAACAACTTTTACATACAAAACCATGGCGGATAATTCGCTTGTGATTGTACAAAGAGAAAAAAAAGAAGTTGCTAAGGCTACTTCATTGCAGACCGGATTTATTTCTGGTACCGTCATGGATGAAACTGGGCAACCCTTACCCGGTGCCAGCGTTGTTATCAAAGGAACTACCAACGGAATGCTTACCGACAATCAAGGGCACTTCAAGATTGCTACTAGTCAGAATTTTCCGATTACCCTGCAAACCAGTTTTATAGGATTAAAGACGGATGAATCGGAAATTCAGGACGACAAAGCCGTTCAGATTACCATCCGGGAAAATCTGAATAAATTAAACGAAGTAGTGATTACCGCTTCCCGTAAATCGGAAACATTATCAAAAGTTCCTGTTACGGTAGAGACGCTTAGCGCCGGAGATTTACGTCGTTCCCCATCAGCAAGTTTTTATGATGCGATTTCTACGCTTAAAGGAGTGAACACCATCAATTCGAGTATTGCATTCACCGTCTATAACACCCGTGGTTTTCAACATCCTAATAACTTAAGACTGGTACAATTGGTTGATGGAGCTGACAATTCATCACCCGAATTAGGTCTGCCTGTTGCCAATACGATAGGCCCGGGAGAGTTGGACGTGCAAAGTGTGGAGTTGATACCGGGAGCTTCTTCTTCATTGTATGGCTTAAATGCTTCCAACGGATTGCTTAACCTGATTACAAAAGATCCTTTTACATATCAGGGATTAAGTATTAGTTTAAAGTCAGGTGTCAACAACATTAATTCCCTGTTTAAGCAGGTGTATAATGTTCATGCATCGCCTTACAACAATATTGCCGTTCGGTATGCAAAAGCTTTGAACGATAAGTTGGCCTTCAAAATCAATTTAGGTTATATGAAAGGGCAAGATTGGGCTTCAGGTGATTTTAATAGCTATAACGATTATAACAGCATGGGGGCTAATAAGAGTAATGACCCCGGATTCAACGGTGCGAATATCTATGGGGACGAGGGTGGTATTTCCAATACAATCATTCTGGGCGGAAAGCCTGTGCAAGTGAGCAGAACCGGATACAAAGAAGGCGATCTGACCGACTATGAAGCAAAATTATTACATGCCGATGCTACGGTTGATTATAAATTAGGAGAACATTCTGATGTCTCCTATGCCTATCGCATTGGAGAAACAGACAATATTCTTACCCGTGGAAGCAAAATAAAGTTGAAAGACTTCGTTGTGCAACAACATGTTCTCCAGCTAAAGACACCGGAACTATCTTTTCGGTCGTACGTCAACACCGAAAATTCGGGAAATTCCTATGGTATTCGCTATTTGGCTGAGGCTCTGAACACTTCAGTAAAATCAAATGCACAGTGGAACACCGATTTTCAGACAGCTTATAATGCGGCGATCAAAGGAGGACAAACTAATGGCCAAGCCTTGCAAACGGCACGTACCACAGCAGATGTTGGTCGGTTGGTACCGGGTACCGATGCTTACAACACAAAAGTAGCTGAGATAAAAGCCAGTAAAGCAGATAAGTTCATTGCCAGTGGTTACTTTTGGCACAATGAAGCTATATATGATTTATCAAAGTATACGAAAAATATAGCCGATATTCAGGTTGGAGCCGATTATCGATATAGCCAGGTGTATTCCGAAGGAACTGCATATGCTGACACAGTAGGAGGTTCGCCGGTTTTCAGCTACAAATTCGGGGGCTTTGTGCAGGCAGCACGCGACCTGAGTGATAAATTCAGAATGGTTGGTTCGGTGAGAGTAGATAAGGCACGTGATATCAAACAGGTGTTTACCGAAAGGATCGGGTTTATTTACGCTCCCAACAACCGCAATAACTTCAGAATGTCATATCAGAATGGGTATCGCTTACCCACCTTTGTGGAATCATACATGTATATTAAAACAGATAATGGTATCGGGATAGGTGGTCTGAGACGATCGTTGGAATCATTCAACATTGTTCATAATTCGTATTCATACGAGTCTGTATTGGCATTTAAAGCCGGTTATTTGCACGATGTTACCAGTGGTTCTACTTCGGCTCAGGCTCTGACCAATAATGCAAGTTTACTAAAAGTATCTACCTTCGACTATTTGAAACCGGAGCAGAATCAAACCATCGATTTTAGTTACAAAGGCTCTTTCTTACATGATAAGCTATACGTGGATGTCAATGTGTACGGAACGCAGTACAATGATTTTATTCAAACCTTTACGGTGATTAAACCGACAGGAGGTGTTTCAACAGCAATAACCACCGATGCCGCTAAAATTTTGAGTTCAAAATACAGTGTTTATCAAACGCTTTCGAATGTTACTTCCAGTGTGTATGTCTATGGAGCATCATTAAGTGTAGATTACAATTTCTATAAACAATTTCTTATCTCAGGCAATTTCAACTACATTGAGATGAACTGGGGAAAAACGTCGAAAGAGGCATTGAGCAATGGCTTTAATACGCCTAAATACAGTATGAACCTATCCATCAGCAACCCGAATGTGTACAAGAACGTAGGATTTAAAGTGACTTATAAATGGACGGATAAAACAAACTGGAAAACCGATTTCTCGGTCGGAACCGTACCTTCGTGGCAAACTGTGGATGCACAATGCTCATACAGAATACCGGAAATGAAAGCCACCCTTGCATTAGGTGGAACCAACCTACTAAACAAATATTATACACAGTATGTTGGTGGATCTTCCATTGGAGGTTTCTATTACGGTTCTATCACCTTTGACGGATTATTGACCAAATAATAGTTTTTTATGGATCAACTGATCGGATGACTTAAAGTCATCCGATCAGTAATTACCAATTTCAATTAGCAACACGAACCAAATACGAATCAAATATGTACACTAAAAACAGAATATATAAGCATCTGCTACTTACCAGTGGGTACTTATTGCTCACTCCCCTCAGTTGGGGACAGCAAGTAGGTTATCCTATTGATTCAAAGGTGGTGACAACCATCGAACGAACCGTCATTCCGATAGCCGTACCGACAACATCACCCAAACTGCTTCCTACCGATATAGCCCAATACGCAAAATACGGCTATGGCCGTTGGGAGTATGGTGCAGGAGAGCCTTGCCAAAAACGATTGGACCTGATGCCGTCCAAATACGTTCAACCTAAAGCTAATAAACCAACAAATTTGTTGCACTTCTTTGCCATAACCGATGTGCACATAACCGATAAGGAATCTCCGGCTCAGGCTCCTTTCTTTGGCTATAGAGGTGGGGTAAGTGCAGCCTACACACCCAGTATGCTGTATACCACGCAATTTCTCGATGCTACTATTCAGACAATTAATGTCCTACACCAACAAACGAAATTTGATTTTGGAATCTCACTGGGCGATGTAGTGAATAATGCGCAATACAACGAATTAAGAGCCTATATCGACGTGCTGGATGGAAAAAAGATAAATCCCGATTCGGGCGACAAGGACGATCCTGTTCCCGGACCATTGAATGATTATCAGGACGCGTTTCAGACTACCGGATTGGATAAAACCATTCCCTGGTATCAAACAATGGGCAATCATGATCACCTTTGGATGGGAACAAATCCGGTGGATGCCTATTTGAAAAAAGCCTATGTATCGGATACCATCCTCAATATGGGTAATATATTCAAAGACACACTCGGCATTCGAAGCCGTGGATATTATATGGGTGCGATAGATGGACGCACGGTTTATGGCAATGTAATCGGGGCAGGCCCAGTGAAAAGTTTTGCCACGCCACCCACCATTCCGGCAGCCGATCCAAACCGTCGTGCCCAAACAGGGGCTCAATGGATGAGCCAGTTTTTCAACAGTACCACGCTACCCCTTGGACATGGATTCCAGGCTGCCGACACCACCAGTGGTTTTGCCTGCTATACGTTTGAGCCTAAATCGGATTTACCGCTGAGGGTGATTGTGGTGGATGATACACAACGGGATGACGATCCCGATATTCACGGCTACGGTCATGGATCGCTTGACAAACGTCGGTACGAATGGCTGGTACAAGAGCTTGACAAAGGACAGGCTGAGGGCAAGCTCCTGATTGTTGCTGCACATATCCCCATCGGGGTGGATTACGGAAGTCCGCTTATGAATGTGCTTATGGGTTGGAGTACTGTGGCCGCGGTCACCGAAAAGAACTTGATTGTCAAGCTACATACCTACCCCAATCTTATTCTGTGGATGTCAGGACACCGACACATCAATGCCGTAACCGCCTTTAAATCGCCGGATCCGAATCGTCCTGAACTTGGCTTTTGGGAAGTGGAGACTTCTTCGTTGCGGGATTTTCCGCAGCAATTTCGCAACTTTGATATAGCCCGGAACAGCGACAATACCCTTTCAATACGCTGCACCGATGTTGATCCTGCTCTTAAGGAAGGAACACTGACTGCGCTCTCTCGTTCCTATGCCATTGCCACCGAGGAGATATTCAGCAAAAAACCGGCACCAACTTCGTCCGGTTCATCCAATACGGAGGAGGCGTTCAGCAAAACAGAAGCCCCACTCTCTTCCGGTTCATACAATGCAGAATTGCTTAAGCAATTAAGCCCTGAGATGCAAAAGAAGATAAAAGCTTGTAGATAGATAATATAAAGTGCACCAACTTATAACCCCATTTGCAGAGTTCCTCGTGACATTCTGCAAATGGGGTTACTTATCTTTTTCATTGTGATTTACGAAGAATAGTGTAAAACAAAAGAGCGTAAACTGCTAACTACTCTCTTTGTTCTTTATTCTTTGCTCTTTGTTCTTTGTTCCCTAATTTATCATCCCCAACAAAATAAACAGAACCAAAGCTGTTTCCGGTTGAAGTTTAGTGTTTACAAATTAATGCAAAAAAAGATTTCGTTGTTAGTTTCTGCATAAATTCTCATATATACTTAAGGTATAGTTAGCGTATATCTAAGATATAACTAAGGTATACCTAAAACAATACGGAAAATGAAATAATATTCAAACAGAACTCTATAAATATGCGAAATGATTATGAATTATAAATTCTCAATTGTCAGCAAATAGAGTACGAATAAATGCTTTATGACTTGTAACTATTCTTATTTTACTAGATTTCTCCAGTGCTTTACAACTACCCATTGTTGAAAGCTTAGAAACCGTTATAGTTGATTACTCTCTGCTACGAACAGACATTGTGAAATGCAGTTCGTTGATTATTAAAATAGTTTTGTTTAGTTAGTCTGCTTCCAACTGCCATCGTTTTAATAACGGGGCAGTTGGAAGCTTGTTAAAAACGAAAATAGGTGTGAATGTATTTTATTTATCACGATGCCTGCTTGCTTTATTTAGGCACGACAACGAATAATCACAAATAAAAAACTTCTGTTTGAAACTTAAATATCAAATATTTTATGGCATCTGAACCAATAATCCCTACAACCCGGAATAATCGACTGAAGCTCTGTTACTCAGAGTATCTTGCACATTATCAATTATTAGCATTCGCGTTAATTCCACCATTCTTTGTTTTTTTCTTGCTCTTAGTGCAAGTATCCGCTCATTCTACAATGATCCTAAATGATGTCTCCGTAACGTGGATGTTGCTCTCTTCAGCAATGTTATTTATATTCCTGTTTATTGTATTGCACAATAAACTTAAACTGACTACAATAAATACAATGAAAAAGCCGGAAATTCTTAAAATGCAGATAGAGACACTAGCTAAAAAGAGAGGCTGGTACATCAAATGCTACGACCGAGATACAATGATCATAACAAGCTATTTGCATATCTGTCTGGGAATGAGACATGTCATTGGAGAGCAACAGATAACAATTTTATTTAAAGAAAATAAAATACTTATTAACAGTAGAACTAACAACAATGACCCTAATATTCCTTTTTCGTTCGGACAGAACCACAAGAATGTAAGGCTAATAAAAAGTATATGTTGGGTGCAAAACGATTAGATATAAAATGATAAAAAAGGAGGCTGATTTAAAGTTCGAGTGTGTCTTATAAATTCATCTCAGGGGCGACTCTAAGCTTACATGCTAAATGCCACAATTAGCAAGATTCGGGTTTAAAAATGAAAGTTGGTAACACTCCCCGATTTGCAGCAATAAATGAATGACCTGTCAGCCCTAGTGTATTGAATAAATCAATTTCATTAAGTTTATATTGATTCCAATTATCATTTAAATGGCTTAACCAGTTGCTCAAATCATTTTAAATGTCAATAATAGAAAAATATATTTTATTTTGATGTTATCAATCATTACAAAAAAATAACTATTTTTGTTGCTAATAACAAGCAGATTACAAATCAATTATCAATAATGTAGTATTATGAAGAAAAAGAAATTGAAAATTAGCACAGAAGAAGCTTTTGAAATTGTTAATACATTAAAAGCGAATGTGGAGTTATTACATGAGAATGGAAAAGATACTGCGTTTATCAAAACGCTTGAAACATCTGTCAAAAAAATGGACAGGCTGGAAAAAGAATTAGTAACGTTGAA
>Ga0302285_10002088_pt1 | contig 11187 bp, 11 predicted proteins | sample III_Fen_E2_2_FD_200455 | JGI IMG/M metagenome (GOLD analysis project Ga0302285, IMG submission 200455) | Peat permafrost microbial communities from Stordalen Mire near Abisko, Sweden - III_Fen_E2_2 | ecosystem: Environmental > Terrestrial > Soil > Wetlands > Permafrost | place: Sweden: Abisko...
GGTGATGAAGGATAAATAATCTAGCTTGTGAATTTGGTGTTTAATGATTATTCTAGAAATGGAAGGGGGAGAAGATTAGATAATAATTTGCTCTTTTGAGTATTCGTTTGGTGAAAACAGTAATTCCAAAGCTCATACAATAAAATACTCCGATACATTATTGAAATTTTATTTTTAGGAAATATCTAAAAATTACGCTAGAAAAAGAATAATAAATTTACATAAAGGAGGGGAAAGTTGGGAAGTATTATGAGCTAAAAGTGTACCTCGCCTCTTTTGAGCAAAAGTGACGCTTTAAATCAATTAAAAATATCTCTTTGTTCTTGACAAAAGAGATAATAAAAGAAAAAATATAATTGAAAAGGAAAAAATATTACTCTGCAAATGGGCAAGTCTTAGCTATTTTCTTTACTTTTTGTTGTCGCCGTCATTTCGGGGATTGCTTATGTTTAACTGCATAACACCTCACCCAACAATGAAAAGTTCGAATCTTCTCCAACTGATGGATATTACGCGGTTAATCTCCTCTTCCAATCCAGCGCTAGCAATCTTCGCGCTTTCCTGACATGGGTCCCTGGTGTCAACTTCGTAGATGATGTCAACAATCCAGTTATTAGAGATCTCCAAGTCATCCTTAATATCGACAATTACAATGAAATCTAGCTCAAGATCACTGATATCAACGATACTAGATTCACCCTTCCTTACGAGGAGCCTTTCCCATACACCAAGGCTACTTAAGATCCTTCCAAGGAAAACTTATTCGAATACGTAATCGGAGTCCCAGGTGATCAATTCTACTTGAAGATCTGGCGTAAGGACACTGGTGAAGTACTCTTCGATACCACCAACAACCCTCTCGTCTTCTAGAATCAATACCTCGAAATCTCCACAAATCTCTAGAATGGAGCTATTTTCGGACTTGGAGAAAGAAGAACTTCCTTCAAGCTTAACTCTGGACAATACTCCATCTGGGCAGCTGATGCCGCGCGTATTGACTATGGCTAACCTGGTTAACAAATCTACGGTTCCCACCCTATGTACATGCGCAGAGACGCTTCAAGCAAGAAATTCCACGTTGTCTTCCTCCGAAATGCTTATGGCATGGAAATTGACTACACTGAAAACTAAAAACTCACATACAAAGTGATCGGTGGAAATTTCGACTTCAAATTCTTCATTGGTGACAAAAATCCTGAGGAACCCATCAAGCTCTACCACAACTACATCAATGGCTGGATTCTTCATCCTTTCTGGGCTCAAGGTACGTCTTTTCTATTCAATCAGAATAAAGTTGAGGTTGCTAATATTCAGGAACAAGAAACCCCCCAAATATCACCATTTTTACTTTTAACCCCAGATCCAGAATTTCCAATAGGGGGGAATGAATCTTAATAATATGTCACGCAAATTACAGATTGGATTAAATAATCTCAATGGATAATCGGAATATTATTCTTTTCTTAATAATCAATCAAATAACATTAATAGCCACACATTCTGTTGATCTTCTTTCAATCTTAATTGTAACCCTCCCCACAACATTTTTTCTATTATTTTTTGTTAGGCTATCATTAATGCAGATGGGGCTACAATACTTCCTAGTATCTTGATAATGTCTGGACTAAATTCAACAACCTCAGCATCCCTATGGATTCTCTCTGGTCAGATATCGACTACATGTATGAATTCTACGACTTCAGTCTGGATACTTCTCGATTTGACATCAAGCAGATGCAAAATATTTACGATCTGTAACAAAAATATTTTTTGAAATCTCTGGGGGAATAAAATTTAAAATTGTTTTTATTTTTATTTAATATCTTAGGAGTAAGCCTGAAGGTGTTCACTGGAGCAGTATCATCGATGTTGGTATCGCTGTCGAGTCCGATGCAGCTGCAAGAGGTAAAGAATTGAACACATTCATTAAGAGTGGTGAAACTGGAGAGGATCTTATTGGTAATGTCTGGCCTGGTAATACTTACTATCCTGACTTCAACCATCCCAACTCGTCACAGTTCTGGTATGAAGGATTAGCTAACATCACTAAGAACTACGGACTAGTCCAAGAAGGTATCTGGATTGACATGAACGAATTCTCTAACTTTGTCAACGGAGAAGTGCTCCCTTAGTCTGAGACAACTGAGAAACCAAGTTTCTTGAAGGCTCAAAGTCCTTTACAACAAGGAATGAACTCTCTTCCCTTCAACCCACAAGGTAAGCAAATATTACTATTCATTTGGCAGACTAATAAAATATTTTATTCCCTTCATTATATCAATTTGTCCCCAAATGAAAGCAAGCAAGCAATCTCTAATATTTATTTTCCTTCCTTTAGGTTACACTGCTATTGATGAAAAGACTCTTTCACTTAATGCTAAGCACTACAACGGAAAAGATGCAGAAATTCTCTACATCCCCAACTATGAACTCACTTAGTTCGATATGCATAATCTCAATGGATTCGGTGAAGGCATCGCTACCTACAAGGCTGCTAGACAAATGGGTAGAAATCTTACCTTCATCCTCTCAAGATCCACTCTCTTCGGATCAGGAAAGTATGTCCAACACTGGAATGGAGACGGATTCTCTCAATGGGATTACCTCTAACTCACCATCCCAGGAATCATCAACTTCCAAATGTACGGCATTCCATTCGTCGGTGATGACATTTGCGGACTCAACAACAACGCCTGGGCTGAACTCTGCGCAAGATGGATGTAGCTTGGATCTCTCTATCCTTTCTCTCGTAATCACAACGGAAATGAGTCCATCTCTCAAGAGCCTTACGCTTTCCCAACTTACGAGTACGTCCTTTCCTCATCAATCAAGACATTGAACGTGAGATACTAACTCCTGAAATACTACTACCATTTGTTCGTGAAGAATAACGGTCTCGGTACTGTATTCCGTTCTCTTCTCTGGGAGTTCCCCGAAGACGATGGATCTCTTTACTAAGAAACTTAATTCTTCTTGGGTGATGCATTGATGGCTGCTCCAGTCACCTATCAAGGAGACTCCTACACCAACACAACTGGATTATCTCTTTACATCCCATCTGGCGGTGTATTCTATGATTTCTACACTCAAGAAAGATTGGTTGGAGGAACTTATTTCTTAAATGTCGCTTTCGATGCAGTTGTACCCCTCTACCTTAAGGAGGGTAAGATCGTCCACGTACAAGATCAAACCACTGTGCTCAGAAGCAGATTCTTAGACAATCACTTCACTCTTTAGATCGCTCTCGATGGAAACATGAAAGCTAGTGGATCTATCTTGACCATTAACGACTACACCAGTGACGACAACATCGTCAGAAGCTGTCTTGATGGAGCAAACTGTGTTGCAAACTTGCATGCCTCCGCTACTTTCTCCGATAAACACACCCTTGTACTTACTATCAAGAGTGATGCTGAAGCTGACAACACAACTTTCCAACAGATTTTCATTGATAAAGTTATCCTAGCAGGTATTTCTTACTCAGGCTAATATTTATCTAAGACCATTGACATCAAGTCTAACCCATTCGTTATCACAAAGGATCTTGAATCTTACAAAATCACCATCAGTCTCTGATGCAATTTATATGGATATATATGTTGTAAAAGTGAAATATTAAAAAATAATAGCTTAATCTGAGCATATCAAGCAATCAAAAAGATCAAATACATTATATTTTTAGATTTCTTACTACCTTTAAATGAGTTTACCATCAAAAAGAAGGAGAGTTTAACCACAAAAAATAAATGTCTTGACTTCTCTTCTTTCTTACTTTTTTGGCAATTCTCAGGAAATATCATCTCCCCCCTCCCCCCCCCCCCCATGTTAAACAAACACACACGCTGTTAGGTTTCCCAAAAAAGAAGTTAGGATAATATCATACTCACTCCCCAAGCGAAACGAAAAATGTATCACAAAATGCAGAGACAACTTATTCAACGAAGAATGCAAAATCATCAGCAATCATATTACTGAACTACCCTGTTTTAATTATTTTTGCAAATGCATCAACTTCTGTATCCTTGAGTGAAAATCTAATTGGATTCTTTAAACTCAAGATCAGCTATGCCCTCAGGAGAACTTTAAATGGATGATCACTGGAACTTTTACTGTACGATCCGCTGCGTCGAAAAAGGGAATCCAAATCGGGCATCCCATATTCACAAACATTTATGACTTATTTGATGTCCTTTTGAAAATTATCCAGAGAAATCGCTTCCACTTTTAATTCTTGTTTTTCGCTCGGTTGAAGACAAAGAACTTGAAATTTGCCAAGGTAAATCCCATGAATTTAAGAGCTACGAAGAAGGGAGATTGCTCCTTGTCTGAAGAATATATGTTACCCTGGTTTAAGCTCAACAGAGGATTGCTTTTCTTGGAGAATATTGTAAGGAGATGAGTGATCAGTTTGATCTTATAAAGGCCAGAACAGCTTAAGCTAATCATGGTATTTGCCCTAAGATGGTTAAAGAGCTACTAGATGGCTTAATTGCTAATATTCTACATTTATTACTGAGATGATATCCCTAAAAATTCACAAAACAGTTAGCATATTTGTGCTGGAAATGAAATAAATCAGAGAAGTAAATATATTAATGTTCTCGAATTCCTGAGTCTAAATACCGAATGGATCGATAATCATTTAAATTAATTAATTAACTTATTTACTTGAGAGTTTGAAGCAAGTACGCAGATGAGATCTCCTACCACTACTGACCTACTTTCCAAACTACCTTCACAAGGTATTCACTCAATATTGGTTCATTTTGCAGTATTTCTCTAAACAGCAAGCGATTCAAGAAAATAACAGCAGGTTTAAACTACATTCTCCCTATTAGCTCTACTTCTGAGACAAGGGAATACTCTAACAAACTCAGCGCAGCTATTTTATCGTCACTTGATAAAAATAGCTCTCCTCGATAGACTTTGAACCCTTCAATCTCTCTCATTTCGGCTAACTATTCAGGTAAATGATCATTCAATTATCTTCTTTCTATTTGAAACCCTTATTGCAAATTTCTAAGAGCTATCCCACATCCTGATATCTGTGCTTGCAAGAGTTCATCGAAATTCTCACAGCAGCAGTGGCTGAAGAAAAAGCAGTCCCTACCTCCAGCAGGATCGAACAGAATGTACAAAGTCCTGAGTTACTTCAATGTAATTTGAGGAGAATTCATATGAGAAACATCAAAGCAAAACGCTACCTATCCTTATTCTTCTCCTGTAAAAATCTTGAATGTGCACAATTTCTCTTTTAAGCATAACAAAAATAACTCCTTTTCAACTTCTACTTCCATATTCTGATAATCCTTGAGAATTCTTATTATCCTTCAAATTCTTACTATTCCTTTTTTTTGTTTGCTTTGATGTTTGTAATTAATTTACGATTCGTCTGATCAATCTGAATTTCCTCATTCTTTTGATGGAATGTTTGTTCTTTCTTTTTTTTCCCACGCCAAATGAACCTTGATATGCAGATAATCAAATAATAATTTCCCCTTTTCTGATCAATCATATAGCGTTGTAAGTACTTGGTTTTCATTTTCTTTTATCTCCCTTGCTATCTGGTTACTTTGAAGCAGTTGAAACAAAGGCAAATCTCAGGGTATTATTTTAAATTTCATTTGTAATTAAGAAAGTAAAAATGAATATTTTTAAGTAATTAATTATTGTTTTCTTAAAAATGAACAAGAACAAATTTCTTTTCTTTTTTTGCATCAAATAAACTCTGGAACAATAGACCCAGCTTTGACATTTAGCATTGCAAATGATCCTGTTTTTGGAAGGTTATTTCCATCTGCCCACATACGAAGAAGACCAGAGATTTATTCTGGCTTAGCCCAAGTTGAGAAATCTGCATCTGGCATGCTTTGTCTGTTCTGTGGAGTGTCGATTGTCTTTCTAAAATTAGTATCAATAACAAAAAATGTAATTTTTTGAATTAAAATTGTCAAAAGAATTGGCATTATTAATATTACGGAAGAATTGTTAAGACAGTAGAACCTTCTGGGAGATCCTTTGATGCAGCCTAAAGGGAAAGCAGTCGAAAAAAAATAAAAAGGAGACAATACTTATATCTTCACAATACTATTCTCTATTAATGAAATCACACATATATTTCTGGAAACTTTATTTAAGATTAGCCTAGTCCTCAATGATGCTTTGAATAACTCAAAATGTACGAGGAAATTAAATAAAAAAAAATAAAACAATAAGAATCATCCTGTGTTGTTTGTCCATAGTTGTTTTAGGAAATACAAAGAGATTTTCAAAATACAAATAGCCACACACACACACATACACACACATTCACATAGAAACACTCTCTTAGACTAACATCTCCCAAATTTTTCATATCATATTTCATATCCATTGAGTATCTTCTTCCTCTGAGTATGCTCCCATCGGAGCAGGTGAAGACGAAGACGAAGCATGACTGTTAGTCTGCTAGTTATGATGATTCTGCTAATTCGATGCTCTAGCATATGGCTATTTCTTATTCCCTTAATACGGCATTCTCAGTGGCTTACTATTATTATTACCATTAAAGTACCCTGCATACGGTAACTATTGCATTTGCTACGATTAATTATTCTAAGCATACCCTTGCTGCTGCTGCTGCTAATAGTACTACTACATCTGCTATGCTAACACAGGAGGCTAAAATGGGGAATACCCTTATGCTATATGACCAAATCCTTAGCGCTGCATTGCATATGCCTGCTATTATTGTTATTATTAAGTTAGTTTAGAAGACTACGATTATTGCTATCCTGCTAATGCATTACTCGGGTAAGCTGAATATTACTACGGGAATTAGTAATATTGCTATTGCTGATACTACTACTAAGCTTAGGATAGCTGTTATTAGTAGAAATATTAATATTACTGCTACTGCTGCTACTACTGCAACTATTGCTATTGCTGGAACTACTATTACTATTACGCTTATTAAGATTGTTGCTCTTGCTCTAATTGCTCTGATTACATGACAAACTATGCAATCGAGCTTCCTTGATTGTATGTAACGGCATATTCATAGCAAAGGCTGTTGAGCTCTTCAATGACTTATTAGATATTCTCTGAGAAGTAGATTCTCCTTCTCCTTGGAGATGATATTCCCGATTATGATGCATCTTTCTGTTGTTGTTTTTGCTCATTTTCATTTTCTTCTTGTTCTTGTTCCTCTTCTTGGATCATTCTTCTGAGTACCTCATCAAGCAGTTTGATATGCAGCTCCAAGAACTACTTATCATCTAACAGTTTAAGATTAGTATTCTAATTCAGTTGATCTTCTAAATTACTGATATCACTGCTTTGAACTCTTAGCTCAATGCGGTTCGAGTCACTTAGCTACAACTCAAATACATACGTGTCCTAGGGAATATTGCAGATATCTTAATCTTATTACTACTGCTGTTATGCTTGCTATGATACCTCCAGAAGATCTCTTGAAACTCCTTGCTTCTGTTGTAATAGCTATTATGGTTATACCTGTTCAGGTAATGTCTGCTCTTAAGCACTCTTATTAATACTAACCTTCTCAACAAACTATTTACTTCTCTCTTCTGGATTCTATTATCCTCCTCGATTAGATGCATTCTTATGAGCATTGCGTGCCTTTTGGTTCAACGATTCATCACAATCTATATCTTTCACCCACTAACCTACACTGCGACTGTCATCTTCATTGCTATTCGTATTTGTAATAACCGTCTTGCTGTTAGAATCCTCTAATTTCTTGAAACCTTTCGTAGCTGCTGCTGGTTTATTCTGTTTCATGTCTGTCTACGCAGTGGATTGCTTAAGCTAAGTGTCATTATTGATTGTATTAACACTGTTGCTGCTACTGCTGTTGCTAGTGATTTTATTAGCATTAGTATTATTATTCCCTTCCTATTAAATATCTTTCGCTTTGATATTGTTTCCTTACTAATAATAATCCTTCTCTGCTGTAACTTCTTTGTGTGCTGCTCTCACAGAGATAGCTTATTTGATGATATTCTTCGCTCCTTGATTCGCAAAATTGTTCTTGCTAGTGCGGGGAACTTACGAATTACTATTATTATTCTACACTTCACTTTTTTTCGGATCCTTCGCACTTTACGGAGAAGAACTACTGTGTGTTTCACTCATTCCGTCTAATTATAATACCTCAGTAGGACCTTCGGATATATCAGTTGTTCCTATTGGGCTTCTTCCCTAAGTTTCAGAAGATCCTGGGATTGATTTATTCATGCTGCTGCTGGTGCTGGTTGTGGTGGTTGCTGATTCTTGTTATTTGGGTGATTCCTATTAAGAAGTGGACTTTTTAGTAGATAATTTTTCTTTAAATTAAGGGTTCGAAGCAACTGCAGGAGGAGAGGGTAACTTAGGATTTGAATTCTTAGAGTTCTGAGAAACACTAGCGTTGAGTGATGTAGTAGGTAAAGACGATAACGAAGAAGAAGCAGAAGAGTTCTAAGATATCACAGTAGAACTATTGCTTGGATTCTTGTTATTATTGCTGCTATTGGTGACTGAAGAATTAGCTTTATTCGATTGGACATTGGGCTATTATGTATTGGTATTCGCTCTGTCACTGTTATTGCTATTATTCGTATAACTTTACCCATTTTGGGCTTACTATTATTGTTTATTATTCTTAGTTTATATTGGTTCGGGCGATAGATTCTTCTCCCATATGGCAGCATTCGCACCTGATTTGCTATTCGTATTGTATGACTACCTACCTTTGTTATTATTTCGATTCTTACTCTCCTGCTAGTATGGCTTATGCTGTGACATATTGCTAATAATAATACCTAACAAAGAATCGTAATATTTGTCGCTAATGTGATGAATCTAGGATTGCAAGTGTTAATCTAGCTATCCTTTATTGAATGATTTTATAAATATGGGAAGTGCTACTACTATGCTAAATCTCTCTTGGAATCTTGAGATTATATCAGCTAGGAGGAGAAGGAGGAGGAAAGCTATGATGTGAGTATGGTGAGTGTGATTTATGTGCCCTTGTGCTTTAGAAGAAGAATAATACTTAGTATCTCTCTCTCTCTCTCTTTGGTTATTTCTCTCTCTTATCTTCCTTAATGCGCTTGTAAAATTGATTGTGAGATAAATTGAGTTCTTTAATTGTTTCATTCCCTTCCTTTCCCTTCTCCCCCCTCTTCTCTATCTTTCTTTCCCTTGTAACTTAACTTTCTCCAGTTGTTATTTCTGATTTTTGAAATAAAGAAGAATCCTCTATGCAACGAACGAATGCAATGAGACTCCAACAAGTGTCGAAAGATATTTAAAAAAACAATTAATTTTAGTTCTTGAATGATCTGGTCTAACAATAATAGATGCAGAATTTAGTAATATCTTATCCTACGGCATTTTTTCAATCTTAGTCTATGATTTAATTCCAAAGAAGGAAGAAGTGCAAAATATAATTATTTAATGTTGTTGGGTCTCATAGAAAAGAACAAATCATCAAACACATTTTAGGGAGGGGATTAACAAGAAAAAGCATTGAGATTATGTCGCCAGAAATCATCGTCAAGGGAGATGACTTTAAATATGCTCATTTGAAGATCCTTTTTGGGAGGGCAGAAACAAATTTCATTTGAAAATAATCAATATTCCCCTCCATATAAAGTCAAATCAAAATTGATTGTTCTTCAAGTAAAATGAGCAGCGACGAAGCACAGACACAGAAGGGAACGGTAGAAGTCCCTTAAGCAAGCTTTAATAATTAAGAGATAGCAGTTGACTTCAAGAACGAATCAGACCCTGCGAAGATAGAAGCCAAAAAACGGTAATTCGAAGAACTACTGTAGAAACAACGTAATTCAACTTTTTATTCAAGAATTCGCGAATTATTTAAATATCTGTTATCCTTATTTTTTGGATTTCATTTTTGCAGATCAAGAAAGAGAACTCTAGAAGGAGTAGAAAAAGGTCAGAGAGGAGACTACCAAAGACCCTAAAGAACGCATGCTTACCATACAAAAGGAGTTCAGATTGCAATATGAGAGTAAGACAACATCTGAGAGATATAACCTCTAAATTATGAATATCATTTGCGAATCTAAAACAAAACAGATCTGTAGGGCATGCTGAAGAAGTTCAACAAAGCTACATCGAACGTGGAAGAGTATTTCGCAGCTTTCAAGCAACTCAAGGACTACTTTGTTGCGAGTAACTACGCTCTCACGACCTTCGATAAATAGCAGTACAAAGAGGTAAAGAATAAAAAAAATTAGATTTTTTTTTAATTTTCTTCTGACAATTTCAATAAATCACAGTAACTCGAGAAAATGGAGAAGACAATATTCTAAGCTAGAGATTTATCCCGTCCTAGAAAGAAATTCAGATTCTCCAGTAAGATTTCGACTGCTGCAGAAGCAGGGTAAGCAGCGAATCCAGCAGCAGGAGTTGCTTTGGCAGTGTAGAACATTAAGGACTTTGGTGCTGAAATCCCAGGGATAGTTGGTGTGAGTTCATAAACGATCACGATAAATTCTAAAGAAGGTAACCCGTATTTCAGCAGCAACGAAGCAACAATTAGACTTGTAGATATTAAGGACTGCACTATTTATTTGAATGGGCTGTTCGATACGATCTACATCAACAATATTGAGAACTCTACGATCTGCATAGGACCAGTTAGATTCTCATTGCTGATTGATCAGGTTAGAAATTCTACACTGAGCTTCTGCGCGCATCAAGTAAGAGGATATTGATTCACAGGGGGGAGAAGAAGAGGGTGTTTTTGAAAAACTAATGATTCTGTCTTTATTGGTAAATAGGTTCGTATTCACAATTCACGTGAGACTCGCTTCTCTTTGTTCTCAACTAGCAAGTGCATCATAGAGCACTGCAGTTAACTGACATTCACACCATATGCATACAGATATGATTGCTACCAAAGTGATTTCGCTGTAAGAGTTTCTTTAATACTCATTAAACTCCATAATAGATTGAATTGACTTTGCATCATAAACTTAATAATTATGTATTTTGTTTTTTGAATTTGAACTGCTGAAGTCGAGTGGGATGAGTGGTAAGGAGAATCTATGGAGAGAGATTTAAGACTTTAATTGGTTGAAACAAGAAGCTTCCCCGAACTTTACACTAGAGGAATAAGCACAAGAGAAATGAATTTATGTAACTACAGTCGTTTATTTGTGAGGATTGTTGGGC
>Ga0302285_10002102_pt1 | contig 11155 bp, 13 predicted proteins | sample III_Fen_E2_2_FD_200455 | JGI IMG/M metagenome (GOLD analysis project Ga0302285, IMG submission 200455) | Peat permafrost microbial communities from Stordalen Mire near Abisko, Sweden - III_Fen_E2_2 | ecosystem: Environmental > Terrestrial > Soil > Wetlands > Permafrost | place: Sweden: Abisko...
TTTTCAAATATCTTTATGTAAATTGTCATGGAAATGAATAACATTATTTTATGGCAATTTCAGATAAAAAATATCCTCAGTAGAAGACTAGCTTAAGCAGTAGATTGAGAAAACAAAAGATGAAAGCACTCAAAAATAGAATATCCTTGATAGCATGCAAAAGCAATTAAATGAAAACTCAGAGAAAATAGCAAATCTAAAGAAAGAAAATGATGAATTTGTCAAAGAGCAGGAGAAATTGCAAAATGACTTTTTAGATAACAAGGATGAACCAGAAAGATACAGAAAAAAGGCTGATATGATGGAAAGTGGAGAAAAAATGATGGAGAAAGATTTGAAAATTGGTGAGGACATTGATAGGCAAAAAGACAAAGAAATTGAAGAACTACATGCTAAAAATGCTTCAGACAAGCAATTACTAGACTAATATCAAGAAGATTAGAAAGAACAAGTGGATGGGAATATTAACGAGATTGAAAAACTCAATATGATGATTAGATCTTTAGAAAACGAGAGTCTTGATCTAAGAAAAAAATATGAAAAGGCTAAGAAGTCTCGTAATTACACAGGAGTCTAGTTTATCGACAGAAACGATAAGCTTTGTATTATGCACGAAAAATTAAATAACCAAGGAAACACACTTAGAAAAGGAGAAGTCGAAATTAAAAAGCTTGAAGATGACATTCGAATGATTAAGATATCCATCTAAGAGACCATGAGTAAAATTGATGTCGCAAGAAAGCAGATTCAAGAGGTACCTCGTCTTGCCGATGAAGTTGCTAATCTTCAAAATGAACTCAAAAAATAGCAGGTAAATTACATTAGTTTAATTTTTATTACAATATTAGAAAGGTCTGGTGCTTTAACTCATAACTATTAATTTCAGCAAACAGAAGCAGAGTTGTCAGAACAATTAGAAAATCCTACTAACGAGTTTAGATATCAAGATCTGAAGGGAAAAGATCCGGACTAAGAAGCATTAGATACCAAAATAGGTGTACTTGAAGAGCGATTAAATAATAAGAAGGAATAATTACTCGAGAAAGAGCTTATCCTTGATGAAATTACTAACTTCTCAGAAAAACTAAGGAAGCAAGCACTTGATGAAAGATAAAATACTCTGGAACTGTCAGAGAAACTCAATAATTTCTAAGCAACAATTGAAGATATTACAAAAAAGATTATGTCCTACATATCAGACCTTTCTATGTTTCAGGCTACTTCAATTAAGCTTTCATAAGAAAGCGATGAACTTGTAAGAACTCTCGAAGAATCGAAAGAACGTGTTCGATAGTTATTACCTCCAACTCCTGAGTGCGAAATTGACTATCTAAAGAGTGTCCGTGACAAAAAGAGATACCTTGAAGAGAGAAGCCTCCGCATGTAGCGTGAGGCACTTGTGAAAAATTTCCCTCCTTTCGCAACAAAAAAATCCATTGCAGGTGACAGAGTCAACCCTTATATTCCAGATGAAATTGGGATCCCTAAGCCTTATGGAAATCATGCTCCTTTTGTTCCCTTTTTACCAGGTACCAATATTAGGCGCTTCAAAATTCCCACAATAAAGGATATTGAAATTTGATTTCTGTAATTTTTATAATATTTCTATTTGGATGTGTTATCATTAGGGAATAATCAATTAGAGGAATAATAAATTATTTGTTATTTCAAGGATTTGTTAGCTTAAACAAAATGAGTTTATTAAAAGGTACTTAAATTTATTTTTGGGGACAGAAAATAAAAATGACAAAAACTTATAATAAATCATTATCTAAAAAATACAAGCCTTTAAAATAGCTAAAAATAATATTAAAGTTGTAACAATAAATTTGTTGATTTTACTAATGGGTTTTTCCCAACATTAAATTTTTTTCTAAGGATATTTAAAAGCTTTTTTCTAATTCCTAAACATTATTAAAAGTGACAAGAGGGACATATGTTAGTATGGGAACAAGATTCTTGCTAGATGCATCACTCAAGGTCAAAAAAGGCTTTTGGGATCATAGTAATTTTTTGGAGTTTATCACTTAATAAAATGACTGAATACCGCGAGAAACTAATCATGGAAACTTAATTTAATTAAATAGGTTTTTTATTATTAAAGAAGAAGCTTGAACATAAATTCTCTTTAAAATAAGTCCATTAAAGAATAGTTCAACCAGAATACTTTAAAATAATCTAAATTTTAAGATATTTTTACAATAAATATTGTTAACACTCAATCTATTTTCTATTTTTTATGAAAATATTTTCATCGTTTCAATTCCTAGATTATTTGAAGATCTTATTGCTTTTCTTCTTCTTCTTCAAATATTATCCTCATTATCTTCTGCTTCTTCAGTTCTATCTTTATTGAGATCAGCTATTTTCTGATTAATGAGTTCTGGGATGATGGCAATTGTCTTTGTTGCATCATAAGTCTTGTAGACACCAACAAGTTTATTTGCGAGTTCAAACATATTATTTCTTAGAGAAATAATAATGAACTAAGCATTCTTTGTTCTTTCTTGAACATATTTTCCAACAATAGACACATTTTTGAAGTCGAGGGCAGCATCTATTTCATCCATAAAGTAAAGAGGAGTGGGCTTATAGTAATGAAGGGCAAAGACTAGTGAGAGGGAGCTGAGAGTTTTTTCTCCGCCTAAAATAAAAATAATTGAAAATAACTTAAAAATCATTTTGGTTTTAATTGTTAAAATACCTGATAATTTTGATATTTATTTCCAGGATTTCTTTGGGGGACGGACAGTAAAATTGACACCATCAGAGAAGGGATCAAGAGAATCAATTAATTCAAGTTCAGCATCACCTCCGTTTGTGAGGGTCTGTTTCAAAATTCAGATTACGATTCAAAAAACCAAAAATCATCGACTGGTTTAATAATTAAGTGCTTACCTGATATGTTTCTTTGAGTTTTGCAGAGATGAGATTAAATCCACTCATGAATTTTTCAAATCTTTCTTTTTTGAGTCTATCAGCATCACTTTTGAGTTCTTGAATTCTAGCCTTTACCTTTTCAAACTCTTCCTTTTTAGTTTTGAACTCAATGTACTTGTTTTTGAACTCTGAAATAGTAGTAATATTCGCTTCATTCCCTAAGTTTTTGAGTTTTTCCTCAGCATTAGCTTTTTACATCTTAAGAGACTCTCTGTGATTTTCCAATTACTCAATCACATTCAAGGGAATATCATCCATTACATCAATACTTGAAATATTAGTGATTGTTTTACTAACAGCTAATCTCTTGTTCTTTTCTACAACAACCTCTTCATCTTTCTCATCATCTGATTAATCCTCCTCTTCCATTCTCTAAAGTTTGGTTTCTTCTAAAAGAGAGATCTAATCTAATCCTGTTACATAAACAATCATAAATGTTGATTAAAATCAAGTTAATTATTTCTAATACCTGAGGGGTCTTGAGGTTTTGCAGGTTCATTTTCACTAACTGTGTAATTTGCAATTTCATCTAGGAATTGCAAGAAATCATATGATTTTGTGATTTCTTTGTAAGTCAAACGGTTATGGCTGATTTAATTTTCATACTTGACCTAATCATCCTTTGCTTTACTAATTTTTAAAAGTAATTTAAATGATTTAATAGAGTTTAAAACCAGAGCCAACATATGTGTATTAGAAATATTACTTGATCTTGTTTTCGCTTTCTTCTTTCTCTTTCCTGTATTTTTCCATGGTGTCTTTTCTTTCCTTGATCATGGCTTGTATTTTACGTTTCTGATCATCACATTCCTATTGACCTTTCTTCAATTCTAATAGTTCTTCTTCAGCTTTTTTTTGAGCTTGGTACACTTGAGTTGCTTCTTCTTCTATTTTCTTTTCATTTTCTTTTAAGACCTTGATTTATTCGACAATTTACACAATTCTTTCCTAATTTTCTCTCTTTTCCTTCTCATTTAATTTGAGTGTCTTTTCTGTGTCTTTTAGCTTCGCACTCATTTTATTGACTTCACTCTAAAGCTCATTGTACGCCTAATAGCATAATTATTAATTATTAGCTCATTCTCTATCTTAATTCAAATATTTTTATTCTAAGAATAAATCTTACTTATGTTAAAGTTTTGCACTTTTCTGCTTGGGCTTTCAATTCATGTCCACCTTGTTTGTTAATTTTATCTTCAACTTCAGTTATTTTTCTGCCTAATTCCATAATAATCTTATCAAGTTCTGTATATTCTTTCGATAAGCGTTCAAGATCTCTAAGAATAGTTTCTTATTCAGCTTAGTTCTAATCTGCTTCTCTCATCTATTTTTGCAATGCTTTCAGTCTGTTTGCATTTCTTGCTAAACTGTCTTCACTGATTTGTATACTAAACTTTTTATTTTCTAGTTCCTTTCTAAGATAAATCTGATCTTTAACTAAAACTTCAATATCGTTTTATGAAGAATTTATCTTCTCACGAACTCTACCAAGATCTTCTTCATTTCTGACACATTCCTCTTACAATCTAGCTATTTCTTCTGGAGAAATCTCTGTCTTAAGTTTAGAAGCCATACCTCCTTTTCTTGCTTGACCACCTCCGGACATCACACCAGTTGATTCAATCAACTCTCCTCGTTTAGTTACAACCTAAATTGAAACATGATAAGTTTGTGAGTTCTTTGCATTTTAGCTTAAATGTTTTGTTATTATATTACTCTATGTCTGTATTGACCATAACCAATTTCAGTAGCGAGATCGATGTTATCGCAAACGAGAGTGTTTCTAATTGAAAAGTAGAAGGCTTGCTTGTATTTGTTATCCTTGAATTGGATCAGATCAAATAGTCTTCTTGATCCACTTGGACATTAGAAACCACGTTCCATTTCTGATTTGACATGATCCATTTTATCGAGAGCAATGAATTAAGCTCTCCCAATCTTTTCCTTTCTCAAATAATTGACTGCACTTTGAGCATCATCGTATCTTTCTACTATAATATTATCAAGCTGACCACAAGCAGTAGTTATTGCAACATCATACTCCTCAGAAATAGCTGCCAGATCGCCAAGTCTTCCACATATACCCCTCAATTTTCCTTATTGCTGTGCTATCATTAGCTCATTGAGAACCTTAAAATATTTGAAGTTCGTTGAAAATAATAAAAATAGTAAAATTAAGTTCAACCTTATTTCTAGATTGATTATCATAATTAGCTTGTTTAGTCTAATCAATGCGCTATTTGCATTCTGCAACTGCCTTCAAGATGCGTTCCTCTATTGTCTTAAGCTCCCTATTATTTCTGTCTTATTCTTCAACTTTAGCTTCGATAGCTTCTACAGCTTGAGTAACTTTAACAGCAACAGTTTACTATTCTGTAATATTTTGATTTGCCTTTTGAATTTCCAAGTTTGTTCTATCGAATTCAGCTTAAATTGTAGCAGAATCTGAGCTTATCAAATTCAGTCTATTTTGAAGATTATCTCGCCTTTGTTGAACATCTAATTTATTCTCTTTGATTGGCTGCAACTGCTTTTCTAAATCCTTCTTTTCTTTCACGAACTTAGAGTTTTCAGCATTCACTCTATGTTTGATTTCTCTTAGTTTTTCATCTTCCTCATCTTTTTCTTCTGACAGTTTCTTTAGCTTGTCTTATTTTGAAGGCAGTTGCTTCTCATAATCCTTGGAGTCTCTCAGCACATTATTGTAATCTTTCTGCAACTCCTCCAATACTTTCTACAATAAAACATAATAGTAAATAAAAAGAAATAGCGATCTTAAAATAATTACTTCAATCTTAGTCTGATTTTCACTCTCCAGCACTAGCTTTTGGCGGTTTTACTCATCCTTTTTGGTTAATTTTTGCAACATGCCAACATGCTTTGAAAATTCTAGTTCCTTCTTTTCGACTTCCACCTTTTTCTTCTTGTATTCTTGAATTAAAGTTTCATTTTTTCTCATTTGCTCATTGAAACGCTCTTTTTCTTCTTAATCCTATTTTTCAATCAAGGCTATGCGGGCAGTATATTTCTCAGCATCTTTTCTGGCTCTTTGCAAATCAATTTGTCCTACGATATTTAGAATTTGATAACTTTATTTTTCATTCCTAACATATTCAATTGCTAGATTTTTAGATTCGCTTAGTTTCTCCAAATCTGCTTCGTGAATGCGCATACGTTCTCCCTTTTCTCTTCTTTCATTCTAAAAACATCACAGTTATTGCACTGAAATTAAACTTTTACATTTACCTATAATACTTCATATTCCTCATCTTTTTTTTCAATGTCTTCTTTGAATTGATTTGACCCAATGATATCTTCGAGATATTCAAGCAAACCAGGCTTTTCAACATCCCCTGATCTTGGCTTCATAAGTGATATTTATTCAACTTCACCCTGCAAGATGAGGAACCTATTATTGGTGAGATCAATTCCCTTAGACTTTAGCAAATCAGTGACTTCTTAATGAGAAGCTTCTTTGTCATTAATCTCGTATTTAGATACACTTGATTTATTAACAGTCCTACGCACAGTGAATTCTGTATCTGGAAGTACCTCATAATCATCACCTTCCTATTATCAAAAGGTATTCTTTACTAACACAAAATCTCTCTGATCTTTCAAGTATCTCACTTTAAATGGTAATTACCTTATCAATAATTTCATGGAAAGTGACTTCCACTGAAGCCTTTTTAATATTTTAATGCTTAGAAGAATTATGAATCAATTATTCCAATTTCTTGAGACGCATCCAAGAAGCTTTCTTGCCGAAGACAAAGAGAAGAGATTCTATCAGATTAGACTTACCGCTACCATTTGGACCAACAACTGAAGTAAATCGCTTATGAAATGGACCTATTACTTATCTTCCTTGATAACTCTTAAAGTTTTCCAATACTATCTGTTTAACAATCAGTCTTTATTCATTTTTGCCTATATTTTAAGAAGAAATGATGATATTAACCTGTTAGAATAGTTATTGTTTAATAAATGTTTGTCACCTATCGTTGTACGCAAAAGAGAGCCCTTAAGACGTGATGGAGTTTATTTTAATCCTGATTTAGAAAGATGCATCTCTTCTTCCATTTGCTGGGGTTAAACCTTATTGATTGATGAACCTAATACATAAATAAAAAGAGTTAATGAAATATCCTCCTCCTAATGGTTAAACTTGACATACTCATAAATGATCAGACAATTTGTTGATGGTTTCCTTTCTGACACAGTATGTATTTTTTCTGTTTTTATTTCTCCTTGTAATTACTCTTGTTTTCACTTTCACAAAATTGATAAGAAGGCGGCAAATTACTATTTCTCAATCTAAGAAAACTCTTTTGATTTCTTCATTAGATTTTGAATCGTGCTAAATCTCATTAAATCTTTCTACTCTTGCCTGACAAATGTTTTGTCAAGACAATACTAACCCGCCAAATTGATAAATAAACCTTTTTGAAAATTAATTATTTTAAATAGAAACTCTTTTTTGAGAGAGAGTAGACATTTTTCTTTTAAAGAGATTTCTTTGAGTTTGAATCAATTGATAAGAATAAAGAAGTATTACTAAATGAATATTTTACATTAAATATGTTCTAGTATGCAACTTTCATATGAACAGAAACTCTGTAATAAATATGTATGTAATCCTTTTCTAATGACAAATAACGCATGCATGTCTATTTTTTTTTTTCAAATAAATAACTAATTCTTTAATAAGGTTTGATGAATTCTTGAAGAATATGAATATTAGCATTAAATTCAATTTAGAATAAGAAAATAAATATTTACTTTTGAAAAAAGTTTGTAAACTTAATCTAAAGTATGAAACATGTCACTGAAAAGAAGAATGTGATTTTTTAAGACTGGTCAAGATTCTATATTTACAGGTTTTTGAGGGGAAACGATCTTAATCAAGAATCGATAAGGTTCTTTTTTGTTTTTAAATGTATTTAAATTTATAAAGAAAGTTTCTGACAGATCTTTCAAAGCTCTATTTCGATTCTTCTTCTTGGTTTAAATCTACCTATTTATGTTTTACTTTCAATTTAAGAACTTCTTTAATTAGAGAACTTATTTTAGGTTACTTTTCAATTTATTCATCTTGATTAAGCTGAGATTATCGTTGTTGAGCAATCTTCTCTATCATGTGATCTAACACAAGTACAATCTCTTTTATTATACAACCGACAAGTAAATTGTTATCATCTCTGAAGGGAAATACTTGCCAAAGACACTGAGCAGTGAATATAAATCCATCTTTTGTAATAAAAGAAAGATGATCTTTGCTTGCAATATGGCCTTCTTAGAAACTCTCGATTTCTTTGAAAATGTCCTAATATATTTAAAATGGTTTTCTCTCCTTTTCTAAATTAAGGAAATACTGAAAATCAAATGGGAAAAGTGATAGAGCTAAGTTATTAGAAGTTAGTTCAGACAATTCTTAGTTTGTTAAGAATTTCAAGAATTCTGTATTTATAAGAGTGCTATGAATCATAGGAACTGATGATTATTGAGTTTCTTAAGGTAATTAAAAGTAATTAGAGCAGCAAAAAATATTAGAATTTTAGCAATTAAAGTCTTTAAAAGCTGACTCGAGAAAAGAAGAGTCCAGATGATGATCAATATGTTTTTATTTTCTAAATACAGAAATTCCACATTATTCTTCGATTTAAGCTGGGGGAGAAGAAGATGAAGAGATTGAACTAGATTTCGTGTGCTGTAGAGATTAAATTGTTGTTATCTCAGTGAGAGAAGGTCCTGCCTGTATTTCACTTTATTATTCTCCACAGTTAATTTTTGCATTTTCGTTTCCTGAGAAAAGAACTTTTTCTTCTTTAAAATAACTGACCTCTATATATTTATGCTGCTTGTTCCATTCTATTGAAACAATTCGCTTTCCTTTTGATAAATTATTCCTTTTTACTTTAGATATCTAACCCATTGTAGCTAATTGTTCAGCATATTAATCGTGTAATTCTCCATGCATCTTTCCATGTTCATTTGGAAAGATTGAGAATTGACAATATTCAAATTTATCAAAATGAAAATTTTCAAACAAATCTTCTTTTTTGGCGACATTCTCTGGTGTTTATCCTTGATCGTAATGTTGTCCAGAAAGAAGAGGCTGGGAATTAATATTTCCCAAGAAATCTATACTCTCCTCTTCATACTCTAGCATAAACTGAGGTTAACTATAATCATATTTCAATTCTTACAACTGCAAAGACTCCTCATCCTTAAGAGATAGAAATGAGATCATATTTGTATTGTGGGATATTGTTATCTTGAGAGATTCTTGTGAACCACAGACTTGAATCAAAAAAATAAATTTTGTTTTATTGTTTAATTAATTTCATTATCAACTAGATGCATCTATCTACTACAAACTATTTATTGTTTTCTTTATTGTGAACGAGTGAATTTGTTTTTGTCTACTAACTCTGAGAGCAACATAACAGAGAGTTTCCATTCGATAATAATCTAACTGATGTATCTGTATAATGCATAAAGAAAGCAGAAAAGAATGTAGAAGTAGGATGTTTTTGCTCGTAACAAAAAAGAGAATAGTTTGAACCTGAATGCTTTCTATTCTAAAATTAGTGCTCTTTAATTAAACATAAGTTCTGTAAAGATTATTTCATTCTTTGATAAAGACTGATTAATTTTATTTATTTGGACGCTCACATTTTGTAATTTTCATAACAGTTATCTCTTAGTTTCTTATTTAGAAATAATATCTAAATCTACAAATATAACTATCTTTTAGCCTTTTCTTTTTTTAATAAACAAGATACTCTCTTGTTATCTGCATTTTTCTCTATTACAAATATCAAATGTTTAGGAAAGGAGATAAGGATAATAGACTAATTCTGATTTTAAGTAATAACAATCTTCAATAAATCATCTTAATAATTTACAAGGCTATCAGCGAAGCAATTTATATGTATTATTATCAAGATATTGGGTACAATCAGATTATGAAAGAGGGTAATTGTCATTCAAGGCTTAATAATAGCCCTGTTTAGGTATTTCAAGTTGAAAGAGTACAAATCAACTATTCTCTTCTAAGATGTAAGTGGGGAGAGTAATTTATCTCAAACACTTTCTTTTGTAAAATCATTGAGTAATTAACAACTAATGTATAAAGTAGCAAAATTATTCCATCTATCATAAAAGCAGAGTTTATTAACCAGTTATTTAAAGAATCAATCTATGTTGAACGTTAAAACTTAATTGTATCCCAAATAGAATGCTGATCAATCATTTCAAGATAGAATAAAAGCTAAAATAGTAATTACCTTAATCTTTCAGTTTTTCTTAACTTCATATTATATTTTGGAAGATTTTGAAACATTTGGATATTTCCTTGGTAACTGATTATATCTCCCCAACTGACTTTGATAAAGAAATAGACAAATCAACACCGAGATTCGAATTAGAAAAATAATCTTCATCATCTTTAAGATATTCACTGCTTGAAGATATAAAATACCTCAATATTCACGATATTGTTTGTTTTATATCATTAAATTGATTCTGAGAGCATGCACTTCTCAATAACTAAGTATCCAACACAGTATCTTTTATCAATAATTTTTAATGAAGCATAACGTGTTAAATGTCAATACATCGATAATTGAAATATCTAAAATATTTCTTTTCTTATCTCTCTTTTCACAATATTATTCAAGCTAGAAAAATAAACACATATCTTGTATTAAAAAATAATTACATAGAAATAAATAAACTACTCGAAAACTTAAACCTTAAACTAACAATTAACATTAAACAGAATAAATATTTTGCATTTTATGACTATTTTTATGATAAAAAATAGTTTTTCATTATCTTCGAAATACCAAATAGTAACATTTTGCATTGCATAATATTTGAGAAATAAAAATATCAATATCCTTTGTTTCAAATAAAAATTATAATTAGTTTACCATAATGAAGTTAAACCTTTATCAGGTGAGAAACTAAATAATCACAATAGTGTTGTTATGATAATATTGTTAAATGTACATTTATTTAAAATACAAGGAGAAAGTTCGCAAATAACCATTTTGTGACTTTTTTTATTATTTATTCTTGAAAGGCTTAGAAGATAGTAACTGAAACTGTCGAAATAAAAGAAAGTCGGATACTTGAAAAAGAATATGCAAAAATAGGAATTCCCGTTCAAGTTGATGATAAAGAGTACTCCAAAAAACGTGAAAGA
>Ga0302285_10002103_pt1 | contig 11154 bp, 3 predicted proteins | sample III_Fen_E2_2_FD_200455 | JGI IMG/M metagenome (GOLD analysis project Ga0302285, IMG submission 200455) | Peat permafrost microbial communities from Stordalen Mire near Abisko, Sweden - III_Fen_E2_2 | ecosystem: Environmental > Terrestrial > Soil > Wetlands > Permafrost | place: Sweden: Abisko...
TTTTTTTATTATCTTGATAAACACTCTTTCCATTCAATCAGTTTTCAAATCCTTGAGGAATTTACTAAGAAAATTTCTTTATGTTTTCAGAAAACAACAAAATTTCCATTTTAATTATTTATTTCTTTTTTCAAACCCAATAGAAGATTTGTCTGCTGGTGTTCGGAACTATCTTTTTCAAGTCTCTACAGTTAGAAAGAGATATATCGAAGAGTGTGTTACTATTTTCAGAAGATTATTTGAACTCTCTGGAAATGAAACCCAGAAATTCCTTGTGCTTCATTTAACTGAATCTCCGAATCAAAATATCTGGGAATTTGCCCTTGAATTAGTGAAGAGATTATTCTCCAGACTTCCTGAGGGATGGAGCATTGAGTCTTACAGAAAGTCAATTATTACGGCATTGATTAATACTTGGTAAAACAAAGATAGACCTGTCATGCTAAGAAAACAATCCTTGGAGTTATTTGTGAATCTCTTTATGATTTATTCTTTTAGAATCATCCCTGAAATGCCTCCAATTGCAAGTAGAATATTAAAGAGATAGCTGATTGATGTATTAAAGGAAAAAGGAGCTTCCCTTAATTTAATCGATGAGATAAAATAAATGTAATTCTTATTCGAATATGGCGTAGAATCTGAAGAAGGAGAAAAGGAAAAACCTGTGATAAAAGAGATGGCTAACAACATCTAAGTGGTTGTTAAAAATGTTTAAGCTAGTGGTGATCTTAAATTTGAAGATTAAAGTCAAAATACTCCAAGTACAAGGTCTAAAACATTCAAACAAGAAAATGAACCTAGAAAGCTCTTTATTAGCTGCAAACAGAGGAAAATAGAAGAAAACAAACAGAAAGTAATAACTGAAGACTCCATAATATAAGAGCAGAACACCCTCAACTCTTTGATAACAAAACTGGACTCCTTCAAGACCCTAAGTAGAAGAGATTAAACAGCCATACCTTACATTCTAGAGATCATTCTCTAGAATTAAATCCAAGAGGAAACTCAAGAATAGCAAAAATAAAACAAACATAGCTAAAAATCTAAACCTTTATTATGGTAGGCATCCTTTGATACATTAATTTCTCATATAATCCCTCTTATCAGCAGCTTTTACACCATAACAATCCCTTCATCTTATGCTGCAACTACCAACATCGTTAAATATCTGATTAAATTACTGCCAAGACATTCCATTCACCAAACTACTGATCTGGAACAAAAAGGAAAGTATTAAATTAACAATGCATTTCTTTTTTACGAAGAGCATCTTGAAAACATCATGATTTCAGCTGAAAGAGCGTCTTCTACTTGCAGTTAATCACTTCGTTTAAGTGTCATAAGTCTCTTTCATTTGATCTTCGAGCTCTTCCCTGAATTTGGGTTGAAAGTCATTTTGAAAATTCTCACTACTCAGTCATCGTCTGCCCTTGAAATATCCTTAAGAATTCTCAGCAAATTCTTGTTTTCAGGATATTTTAAGGAGCGATTAGTGCAGCTGAAAATGATTCTTGAAATCTTTTCTACACTAGCTTCTTCCAAAGATTCGTCGCAATTCATCCGGTCAAGTGCATTGAACTTTCTTTGCATGATTGCCCAAGTAACACAATAATTGTAAAACCATTTTTGAAGAATATTAAAATGATTTGTTTTGAATAGATTTCAGGAGAAGGATTGTTAACACCCTATTTGAATAAATTGAGTATTCCGTAAATGAGGCAATTCTAGCAAAATATCTAGTGTGCAAGAGAAGAATAGTTCAAGAAGAATAAGAAAATGTCAGAACAAGTAAATAAAGTTAGATTTTATTTTGTTTTGATGATGATGCATTCTTGATCTTTTTGAAAAATATTATTATTTATTTTTGTTCTAGGAAAACGCAAAGGCAAAAGAAATAACTGCGATGCTTCAAACTGACAAATAAATCTACGATTTAGAGAGACTCATTTTGAAAAATTCCAAACCTACCTAGGAGAACTCGATTCCTCAGAATTCTTCTTCATAAATGAAAAAATCAGACAATAGAATCGATGAGTTTGTCGATATGATACGAAAATAAATTGAATTTCATCGTTGTGGCAGCAGGCGAAATGAATGGTGGATTGACTATGTTGAAGTATTCCAGTATTTGTTGGATAGTAAAACGACTTCAACTAGGAGTTTACTGCTTCTATCAGCATTGGTGAGTAGTTTCTCGTGTGCTTAACTCTTGAAACTCTTTAATATCGTGATTGAATTTTCTGAACGATCCGATTCAAATTAGAATAAATCTATCCTAGCTACAAGGTTTATTTCAGAGTGCTTCCGAATCCGAGGTGTCTCATTGTTTTACAGTTAATTCCAATCTATTTGGAGTAAATGTAATCTTAATATGTGGTGTAGAGATCAAGGTCCAGTAGTTTTGATCTAAGCCTTGACGATTTCTTACAGTTCCATTGAGCAATATCTTGTCGAAGAGCTCTCATCTCAAATGATCAAAATCTTATGCTAGGATCAATATCGCATCAACAATGCAATTTATATTTTCCTAGCGACTGCTGACTTGAAGCATGAAGAACTTTTCCTTGAGAAATTAGCTGATGCATTGTATTTCCATCCTCCTCATCTGCTCAAGAAAGTTAGAGCTGAGAAACATAAAGCACTGTGTATCATGGAATTACGAAATTTATCAAAATAAGGCACTCAAGTTGAAAACATTGCTTAGTATGATCTGTTTAATGAGAGCCACAGTGAAAGCGACAATCAGCATATCATGGATTTCGTGGATGACCATGAATCCACAAAGTCAATAGCAGATAACTACAGCTTCATTGAAGACGGTGATGAAATATGATTCAAGGATAATATGTGAGTACTACATTTAGGCATAAATTAAAGAATGAATGTTTAATACTAAAGAATTTAAATAAATGCATGAACAATATTTGTAATTAAAGTAAAGTTGGAGTTGCTTTTAATAAAAACACTCTTTATCTTGATAAAAATGGGGTTGTTCTATTACTAAGTTTGTATTCAAAACAAATTTAATAAATGAAGTAACTCTTGGATATCTTCTTCATTTTTAATATTTTGCTTAGGATATTTTCATTTTACTAAAAGAAACACATGAAAAATAGTCTTTTTTTACTCGATAGAAATATTCAATTAGTATTCTTGCATCCGTTTGTTATAAGTTCCAGCAAAATCTAAATGTTTTGATGAATTTAAGGTAGAGGAATATTGTTATTATTCTTCTTTAGGATTCACACAAAATTAGCTGAAATTGATTTAATTAGTTTTGTGAGCAATTTACAGATTTTTGCACTTTTTTAACCTTGAAAAAAATGTTTGCTTTTAGCGCCGCAAGTCTGAGATTCTCTAAACTCTTATCATTTAAGGTCTTGAGACCATTTGCAAGATCGTCTTTATCATTAAAAGAAGGCTCAACGAAAAGAGCACAAGACAATTCAGCTATTAAACTCAAGCTTGCCAGATAGGAGAAGATCGAAGAAGCAAATGAATTCAGTCCTCAACAAAATGCATGCTAAAACTACATACTAACAGCGAAAGACCAGGAGAGATTAACTGATATTTACGAGCACTTCAGAGATGAAATGAATCTAGTCAATCAAGCAACTTTCCTTCATAGATTGTCACAGCTTTCAGCATAAGACAACAACAACAAAACTACTCATCCAGAATCGATTGATGAGATCATTTCTTCCTTAACAAAATAACTTCCTCTTATGAAAGAATAAACTGTTTCTATCTTCTTATCTGATTTACTTCGTCTCAAGAGACTTGCTCATGAGATATTACTTCAAGTAGCTTCATTAACTTTAGCATCTAACTGGAAGCATTCAATTGCACATATTTCGATGATTCTCTCAGCTTTAGCAGATGAAAATGACCTAAAAAAAAGTGAAATCATAAAAGGACAAAAGATAATTCAAGAGGAACAGAATTAGCAAGAGTAACACCACTAGTTTGTTAACTTTGCTAAGAATCGACTCCTAGAAATCGTAAGAGAACTTAAATTCAAAAATAATACATTTTAACAGAGTTTAATAATTTCTAAACACACATTTCCTTATGAATTTCATTAGAAAGGACAGATTCCACCAGACATTCTCGCAGAGACCTTTTCGTCTTTTGGGAGATTGGGATTCAAAAATGAAGAACTGACTACTTACATCGAAGCATAGATATACAGATCTTCTTAATAGTTCAATTTGATGGTAACATGATCATAAAATATTATGATTAAATGAGAAATCTAACAATCTTTCTCTCTCTTTTTAGAATCTCCAGAAGGTATTTGAGTGCTACGAGAGAAAATACTATCCAAAGAACATCGAAGTGCTTGATGCTTTATCTGGTAGATTTATGGATCTAGGAAAGCATCTTAAAGTTAAGGATATTTCGAGGATACTTATATCTTGCAGTAATCTTAACTACGTGAACTAAATACTCTTTGAATACATTGAAAAGTAGCTGATTAGAAGGATTAAGAGTTCAATCGTAGCATAGAATAAAGACATCTCAGAAGACGCAGGGATTTCGTTGATTGAGAAATATGCTCAGCAATCTAAATCTTATTCAGAAGAAGAACTTGAATTATTCAGAAATCTCATGGGATAATCACAATAATAGTAAACGCATTAACAGGAATAATAAGCTTAAAAGGGTTAAGAGAGTAGTACTGGAGGATTAACTGATAATCATGAATAACTCTTGAAGCAATAAGAAACAAAAGAGAAGCAACTAAATAATGGAGAGCCAGATGAATTAGAAGAAGATTTTGAATGTGAAGTATTAGATGTCTAAACTGATGCAGAGTCGATATTGCAATTCTAGAAAGATTTTGAAAACCAAAAGAATCTAATTGAATCCAATAAAAATACAAATCTTTAATTGATTGAGAAGTATAAGATTAAAACGCATAGGTATGATTAAGTCTAAGAACTGAACCTCCAAGTTGCAAGTGAGATTCTAAGTGCATTCTGTAAGTTAAAAGTAGTTAAAAAGGAATTGTTTGAGCTTCTTGAAACGAACTTCTCCCTCAAAATTTAAGCTGCAAAACCATCCGATATTATCATCCATGCATATGCTCATTCGCTGCTATGTTAAGAAATGGAACATGAATATAGTCTACCACAGAACTCTTACCTCAAAAGATCACTCAAAAACATAAGGTAAAATTGAGTTATTTTGGTAATAAATAGCCAGAAAAAGATAAATAAATTGTTTTTGTTTAAAATTTTTAGGAAATTTAACTAGAACTTTTTCGAGATTGTTCTCCCTGAAATTGAGCCAAAACTTGATTCATTTAGTATCTAAGACATTTAGACCATTCTTTTGAGTGCAGGAGCCAACGATATTAAGAAAAGAGCGATTAATCGGAGACTCCACAACTTAGCAATAGAATCTATTGATAAATTATTTGAAATCAATGATCTCTCTCCTGAGGCTAGAGCGCAATTAATTTACTAGCATTACTAGTTATCTATGCCTTTCGCTATCACATAGGAACTCTAAAGGTATTTAAGGCCGTTTTCAATGAAATTAAGATTTTTTAACTTACAATTAAATGAAGAAAAACTAAAATTAAATTTATTTTTTTCATTAAAGGGAATTCCTGGGAAAGTTGGAAGAAAAGAAGATTCCTTTGTAATTACTCATCAATAGATATGCACATTTGGTTCCTCGACCTCACCTTCCTAATTCAACTTCAAATAATTCTGAAAAATAAGGTTTTTTCTCGTAACCTCGTATCGAATCAAATCAAGTCACTGAAGAATCCAAACAATGAGAGCAGAAATACTTAAATAATATCTGAACATCTTTGTGAAGTATTATGTCTATCTCAATTAACTTCTCTCAGGTTAGCGGCTACAATATGAATTACAACTCCTCCAATAGAAATCAAACACATTTATCTTTCCTCCAAAAATCTTTTTGAGTTTTATATTTAAAAATATTATTTTTCACAGACACTCGTATTTAATTCCGTTAATACTAAAAACACAAGACATTGAGGGAGAAACATATGTTTGCAAGCTTTTATTTATGAATGATCGATTGATGATAACGATAAGAATAGAATTGCTTTTATTGTCTCAGACTTTATTCTTCTGGGCTGCATCTTGCTGTTTCTTGATGTTGTGATTGTAGATCCTTGAGATGTTCACTTCGCTTGTTGTAATCTGATCTTTCAAGAAGTTCAAATCTTCTTCCTAAAGAGGGAGAGAGAGATAAGTTAGCATATATATTCATTAGTTTTGTTATCAGCTGTTTAATGGTAATGTATTTGATTCTTTACAAAAGTATTGAAGTTGCCTGTGGCGGTTTCAAGATTCTTCTTGAGGAGCTCTTTTGCTTCATCATAGGAGAACTCCACCATGACATTAGCGCCAAGCCACAAGGCTACTTTGTCAACATCTTTCTTGACTTCTGCCTTTGTCCAGATAGTATCAGTCAGCAAGAAATCAACTGTCACATCCTCATCTAAGAAAACGAAAAATCAAATAAATCTCAAGAAACCCATTGATATTGGAATAAAATGTTGCTTTCTTCTTTTTATTCTTTCCAAATCTGCAGATGATTAGAGATTGCATCACTTGAAAGCATTCCTGTATTGATCCATTCTTGGGAGCTCTCAAAAAATTTGTTTTTTACCTCTCTTTGAAAGAAAAGAGACGATCTCTAAAGCCTTTTCGATTTCAGGAATTTTAGATTGCATGCTGTCCTTTTGCTTGACGATCTACATCTCCATCATTTTGAACTTGCTAATATTCCAAAACAAAAAGGTTAAGCATTGGTATTTTAAGATTATTGCTAGACTATTTCTAGTGTTTCTTTCTTTAAACCTCAAATCTGATTTTCAAATAATCTAAAACATGCTTGTGAATCTCTTTCTTAATTCTTGTAGTTTCCCTATGCTATTTATACCTGTAGGTTTCTTGCAAGCCTTCCATAATTTTCTCAACAGCGTACTTGGTACAAAGCTACTCGATATTCTCCAAGAATATAGCTTGTGGAATCTTTCTAGGATTCAGGGAGTTATCGGTGGTGGTCAATTGAGGAATATCTGCCATTATGTTGAGAAGTTAATTGTAGTAATTTAATTGTTTGTTTGTCTTTGGAATCTTATTTTGAAAAAAGACCTTTGAATGCAGCTACTTTTAATTCAGATACTTTTTAGTTCCCAAAGGGAAAAAATCAATTTAACTCTTCTCCTTTTTTTGACAATTAAAATATCCTGTATCTCTTAGAGGATCCAAATCGAAAGAAAGGATAATTTAAAATTGAGTCATGATTTGCTCAGCAAAAATATGGAGGGAATAATAATAATAATAATAATAATAATTAGAGAAAGTGTTTTTGAGTCGAAAGTGAAGGGAAAATATCAATTTAACAAATAAATATAAATGATATTATTGATTCTTTGCTATTAAAAGGAGAAAAAAATTGCAAGAGCATGATAGAAATACAGCAGTTTTAACCTTCTTACATTTATGATTTGAATCTGATTTACATGACATCATGTGAAAATCATGAGATTATTAAGATAATAATAAAAATTAAAAAAATAGTCTTTCACTGCATTTCAAAAGAGTCTTAATTTTTTCTTTTTAGCTTTTTTAGAAAGATACATACTAAGATAAACTGAGATCTATTTCTGTCAGGGAAACTAAGATCAAAAGAGAAAGAAGATTAAATCTTAAGACAATCAAGCTAGATCAAGCTAGCTCGCTATTGAAATATTGATCAGAACAAATTCTTGTTGAATTCTTGAATATTTGGCAGATTATTTCCCACAAAAAACAACAAATAATAATTCACAGATTCAATTCTACAAAACAATCAACCAAACTACAATATGGGCAACCAACATCCTGTATCCTCCAAGACTCACTAGAAACAATAAATTACCAAGACACAACTCGAGTGTTTATGCGCTAAAGTCCAAGGATATTTAAAATTAACAATGCTACGAAAGCAAGGCAACCTGAAAGTTAAAGTCAAAGAGCTTTTGAATATGGTTAGTGCTAGCGAAAGAAGCCGCGAATCTGAGCTAAGCAAGATGATTTCCATTCAAACTGATATCAATTTTGTGAGTGGCTTGTAGATACTAATTCAATACTTATACAACATACAGCAGCGATCGCAGATGATCATCAGCGCTACGAGTGTAGATTCCCTCCAATTTCTCTTGCCATTGTTGCTAGGTATAATTTGGGCAAGTCCTCGTGTTGGCGTGGATGCTCTCTAGCAGTTCTCCGATATGATAAAGGTTCTTCTTCTCCAAGACAGCGAATTCCTTTAGAATCTTGATTAGTCTCCATTCATTGGGATAACTTAGGAATTGCTTTGGAATAATACCTTCAAATACGTATTCAGCAGAAATCAATTCTCTAGCGATATAGCTCGCACACCAAGGATTAGACATGCAAGTACTTAATAAATCTGGACATCCATTTGAACTGAATCCAGAAGAGTTTCTCAAAGGGAAAAGCAGAGATATTAAATAACATCCATAGCAGACTTAAATTCTCAACATGCAATAGGAATATCCAAAACAATGCAATTAAAAGAAGTAGGAACAACAGTAATAACTACTCCTTAAATAGTAATAAACACATAATCAATAGCAACTTAGCAAGGAGAAATAAAGCTAGCTTGAATAATATCAGAAATAGCAGGAACACTAATTGTAATAGCTGTACTCAGAACAGTTGCCAAAATAGTAATGTCAGAAATCATAATTGAAACAGCCTTTCAATCCCTATTTATCTAATACTGGTCCTTCAAATACGAGCAGATCTTTTGTGAATAAATAGGAATCCAGAAATAATTGTATTAACCCATACTATTAAGATTGTATCAAAACAAATATCATCCATCAAAAAGATTAATCTTATCCGATAGTTGCAAATATCAGAGGCAACGCATGCAAATAAGCTGACAACAATCAAGATAAGCTTAACTATCCATTAGGAGAATAGTAATAATAATTTTAAATTCTATAGTCTCCATTAGACAACAACAATTTCAACAATCCTAACACTATTGACAAAATATTCAATCAAAATGGCATGAATGCAGTTACTACTAATCTTAGTAAAAACAACCTAAAAAGCGAGGATGTCTCAGTTTTCAAACAATAACTCCATGCTATTGTTCCTACTGTTAATATCCCTGTTATGCCAGTAAAGCCAAGCTAAGAGAATACTCAAACCTCAAAGTACTAATAATAAATCCAATTTGCTTCTGCGTAGAATGCCATTCAATCTGTCAAAAAAACAGTCTATCCTTCTTTGAGCTTAGCAAACCAATATTAAGACTCCCATTTGAAATGCATGAAAAATCTTGAGCAGAACATTCAGAAATAGAATCAAGTGCTTAGATAATATTATGCATCTCGTAGTCTTCCTCCTGCTCCAAGATAACAAGAACTTGATTTCAATAAGTAAATCTAAGATAAAATAAAAATTCTGTAGTAAAATATTCACAACAAACAACAGATTCAGCAGAAAAAGCAAAAATAACAGCTGAATCTGCAAGAGTTAGAAAAGAAACAATAAGAGTAATTGAAGTAGCTCCCCTTGAAAGTTATGGATTAGAATTTAATTAATGCAAACACAGATCCTTAGTCGCAAGATGGCAAATGTGATATCGGTTCTGCTAGGTTTAGACTCATCAAAACCAGTGCTAATATCCGTCAGATCTCAGAAGAAAGCAAACATCACAAGAAGGTCAATTAACAAAAACAATTGAATTACTCTTCATCTGGAAAATAAGGCAAGTTGTTTGTGCTAGACAACCCACCTTAAAATGAGAATGTCTCTTGCTTCATGATGAGCAATATAATGAAAGAAATCAATGATAATAGGAACACAATGAATTTCAATGACTACAGCAAGGAAGATTTCACAATGAATCCAACAGATCCAAACTCTCATTCATTATATTCTTGAGTTTCATAGATAAAATAGTTTATTTTGTGGGAAGGTATCAGAAAAAATTTAATATTATCTGTGAAAAACAGTAAATTATAAATCAATAGGAAAAGTAATTAAAATGATGGGAAATTGAATTCTCTGAAGGGAATGTGGGGAGGGGGTTGTTCTTAAAGAACGAAATAGAGATTCTAAAGGCTATCAAAATGAATAAGAAGCTTTGTGCAACCAAGCAAGAAATTCAGAAACACTCAAACATAAGACGCAGAAAAAACCAGAAGAAATATCTAAAGATTTAATAATTTTTCTTGCGAAAATTTTTGTTTCTCGAATAATTCAAGACACACATCTGAAAGCAAGGAACTCAAGAAAATTGAAATGAGTAACAATAACAACAGTGACAATAATCACCTTGAGAATGATCTCAATCAGGCTGCTCAATCGAAATAAGATTAACAACCTTTTGACGATCCAAAGTCGGCTGCTCAGGCAGCTTAAAATGCAAAACTTCAAAATTCAGTGAATGAACAATTCGAATTATTTAAGAACATAAAAATGAATGATCTCCTTGATTTCAACGAAAGTAATGAACTCAATGCATCTGGAAATCAGCAGAAGCTAGACGAATTCAATGAGAAGAAGAAGTAAGAGAAAGAGTAGCTCAGATAGCTGTAAGATAAACTCATGCGACAGACAATCAATCTGAATCTAGCAAATTTGAAGAGCAAAGAAAAAAAGAATAGCAATGAAGATCAGAGTATCTTGTCAAAGCCATCTGAAGGCGGAAGCACTGAAGGGGTTTAAGCTAATCAGGAGAATGCAACTGATTCCTCAGACATGTTGTACAAGAAACTTGAAAAAAAATGGGGACTCACTGATATTAAAGAAACAGAAGAAGAAAAAAACTTCATGAATAGTCTGTTAACCAGTAAAGAAGCATCGGGAACGCCCTCTCAAGGGATTGCTACTAATACAAGTATGCATAGTGCTACTCAATTTATTATTATTGTCTTTTTCTGAACTTGGTTTTGATGTAGGTGCTGTAAGTGAAATATCTGAAGCTGAAGCTCGAAACAGAATCATCAACTAGTATCAATACAACACCTAGCACAAAAGAAAGAACATCACTGAGTTTCATTCCAGGTATTCCCATGAAATCGATCCTATGATGCAAGGAAGTCACTTAGATGTCAAAAATGAAGAAGCCCCCAAG
>Ga0302285_10002104_pt1 | contig 11153 bp, 7 predicted proteins | sample III_Fen_E2_2_FD_200455 | JGI IMG/M metagenome (GOLD analysis project Ga0302285, IMG submission 200455) | Peat permafrost microbial communities from Stordalen Mire near Abisko, Sweden - III_Fen_E2_2 | ecosystem: Environmental > Terrestrial > Soil > Wetlands > Permafrost | place: Sweden: Abisko...
CTCTTTTTTCAGTACGATATTTATAAATCCCGTATTGCACAACGAGCAGGAGACCCGACAGATTCTGACCCATGAATGCACCCACGCCCGGCAACTACACAGCCTGGATGTGCTGCTGAGTGAATTGATGACAGTCCTTTTCTGGATCAATCCTTCCGTGTGGTTACTGAAACGGGAAATCCGGCACAACCTTGAATTCCTGGCCGATAACAGTGTTTTGAAGTCGGGCATTGATTCAAAAAACTATCAGTATCATCTGTTGCAACTGTCCTATCAGATTCCCGAAAATCAACTGATCAATAAATTTAATATCTCACCCCTTAAAAAAAGAATCACCATGATGAATCAACAAAAATCAAAGAAAGCCGGTATCCTTAAATACTCGCTGATCGTCCCACTGGCTCTGGCATTAATGTTGTCGAGCAATGCAGAAACTCTGGTAAGTGCGGCAACTAAAATCGCAACTTCAGGAGGAAAGAATAATTCAGAGAAAACCTTTCAACAGGTATCACAGAAACAAACTAAGTCTACTGTCAAATTTACAGCACCGGTTATTAAGAGGGACGAATCCGGCGAAGAAAAAATTTATGAGAAGATAGATAATATGCCACAGTTTCCCGGAGGAGAAAGCGAGTTGTTAAAATACATCGGACAGAACTTAAAGTATCCGATCGCTGCACAGGAGAATGGCATTCAGGGCAAGGTAATCATTCGTTTTGTTGTCAGTTCTACCGGGAAAGTAGTAAATGCAATGGTTGTCAAAAGCATTATGAAAAAAGTAAAAGTGATTGACGAGGTAGTTGCTGTGGGATATGGGGTTAAAAAAACTACTGACGAAAAAGGTATTGTACAAAGACAAATTCAATCCGGAACAGATATGGAACTATTGGAAAAGGAAGCAATTCGTCTTGCAAATTCAATTCCTGATTTTACTCCCGGGGAAATTAAAGGTAAAAAAGTAGCGGTATATTACACACTGCCCCTCACATTTAAATTAGAGTAATGCTTGTAACCGATCATCGCAATTCATTGAGGAAACGAAGCATTTAAGAACATCTATAAAATTCAACGATCCGGAAGATGAATAGTGCCCTAAAAAAACACAGATGAAAAATAGTTTATCTGTGTTTTTTATGTTAAATCAATTATTAAGTGTATTTTTACAAACAATTATTCACTTAATATTAACTTCATCCTACTTATCCAACTCATGAAGAAATGCAAAAAAACGGAAGTGTTTAAATTCTTACTGATCCTTGCAATTACAATGGCAATAATGCTTTCTGGAAATGCTCAAAACATTGCAACTTATACAAAGGACGTTTTATCCACCAAAGATTCAACCACAAGTGAAAAGGAAGTTGTACAAACTCCCATTGACTGCATGGATCTGAAATCGAAACCTTCTTTAAATCAAAAAGATAAAGATGGAATTTATATGTTAGCTGATAAAATGCCCCTGTTCCCGGGAGGAGAAAATGCTTTATATAAATATATCAGCCAACATCTCAGATATCCAAGCATACCAAAATCGTATGGGATTGAGGGGAGAGTTTTAGTCGTGTTCGTTGTCAATAATATCGGTAGAGTTGAAAAAGTTACAGTCGTAAGTGGTGTTGACCCGTATCTCGATTATGAAGCAAAAAGGGTGATAAAATCCCTGCCTGATTTTATACCGGGACAAATGAAAGATAAAAATGTATCGGTATGGTACTCAATACCCATCACTTTTTCCCTACACTAAGGGATTAAACCGGCACACGTTAAACCGAATGCAATGCCCGTTTCTGTCATGGATGGCACAATATTGCAAAAAGGGTACAACACGTCTGCATTCAACAGGGACAGTATCACTATAAAAGTATTTATACCGGATACGAAGTCCCACAAAGCCTGGTTAATCTCTAAATACGGGAAACAGGCTACCCATGGAGTGATCGAAATCTCCAAAAAAAATAAAACCAAACGAATAGTGTGTTGACTCTTTTATCAGCACTTTATTTTTAAGTTCATCACTATGAAATATATTTTTATTAGTATCCTGCTCTTTTGTTCATGCATTCTCCAGGCTCAAAACAACGCCATCCAGACAGCATTGAAAAACTACGACTACGAATCGGCTATAAAGCTTATATCAAAAGAGAAAGCATCGCCCGAACTGGATTTTCTGAAAGCAACCTGTTACAAAAATATTGCCCGGTACAATGAAGCCATCATTTTGCTGGAAGAACTTGTCGTAAAGGATGTATCAAATATTCAGGCAGTCAATGAACTGGCGGACTGTTATCAGCTAAGCGGGAATTACCGGGAAGCAAAGACCTATTATTTCCTGGCATTGCAGTCGGCACCATCCAGCCGCTTTGCACAACTGAATTATCTGAACATCACTGTTAAACTAAAAGAATGGAACCAGGCTTTGCAACAGGCACATTCCATTTTGCAGAGTGACTCGTTACCGGCGTTGTATCCGGTGATAGGCGATTGTTTTGTTCAATTGTCCAGAATGGATTCAGCCGAATATTATTACAATATGGGAATGAACAGCAATCCTGACGATTACAATACACTCGGCAAACTTTGCAAAATATACCTGAATATCGGGAATTATGACGATTTAATAGCATCAACCAATCGGTTTATTCTGTCCGATTCATCCAATCAGGTCATTAACCAGTACAATGGAATCGGATTGAGCATGAATAAAAACTATGACCGGGCTATTTACCGGTTGAATAAATTAGTCCAACAGGGAGACAGTTCATTCCTGACAAATTATTACCTGGGTGCATCCTGTTTTTCAACGGGAGATTACATGACTGCCTACGAACGGTTGAGCAGCGCTTTCCGGATGGATTCTACGAACCAGAATCTCTATTATTTTCTTGGTAAATCGGCTATCTACAGCGGATACAAACAAAAAGGTATTCAGATATTGATCAACGGAGTGAATAAACTCATCCCCAAGGACTCGGAATTATTCAATTACTACCTGAATATAGCCCATGGGTACGCTTCGATATTCAACGAAGAGGATCGGATATTCAATAAAGCACAGGAAATAAAATACCGGAAATTGTGTTATACGTGCAACCCTGACTACAAACTGGCATTGTATAATATCGCTGAAATATACGACACATCACTGAATAACAAAGAGGAAGCACTGAATTATTACAATCAGTTTATGGCAACACGTCCGAAAGCAAAGGAAAACATTCCCAAAGACCCACAGGCTGCATCCTATTACAATGTGGTCGAGAACAGGATACATGAAATAAAAGCAGAGATGGGTTCTGAGAAAAAGAAGAAATAAGATTAAAGTTAAATGGGAAATGTCAATTTGCCACAAAGCCATTAATGTTCTAAGGTTCAACAAGCTGAATCTATATACTTCTCCGATACATCCGGATCTGCTTTGATTTACTTCGAATCTTTATGCAGATTGAATTTGATTCATTAGTGATCCTTATTCCGCCCTCAGAAACAAAAATGATATAAAACTATATTAAAGCTGAAAGGGGTTTGATATTCTGCCACAAAGTCACAAAGCCACTAAGTTTCACTAAGTTTGAAATATTAATACTTTTCCGATAAATCAGAATCTTTGTTGAGTAGCTTTGTCCGTCGGCTGACGGATTGTGGCAAGGGAGAATTAGTGTCATAAGAGTCCCATATTCCGCCCTCGGAATTAAAAAAAGGAAGAAACAAATGGTAAATAGTAAATGAATAAATTGTAAATAGTTTCATAAGAGCCCCTTATTCCGTCCATGGAACAAAAGATGTTAAGAAACAAACATATGCGGAATAAATAGTAAATAGTAAATGAATAAATAGTAAATATATTCGGTTCGTTTAATAAGAGTATATCTTATATCCCATTTTGCTATTAGTCTTTCATTGCTTTTCAACTGGTTTTGGTACGGTTTTAGATTGGTTTTGGTAACTATAATTCATTCATATGTTTCTAAAATATATGCCATATACCTTTATAGATATAGGACATATAAATGGCGAATAAGTGAATGTTAAATGACTGATATATCAGAATAGCTACCAATCCAAAACCGTACCAAAACCAATCAAAAACTATTCAGAGTCAGATATGCATCCGGAATACAAATATAAAAAAGAAAATTTGATGATCCGCTATTTGTCTAATAGAAATTTGGAAACATGAATAAAAATAACAGAATTATTTTTTTCTTGTTCAGGAGCATTTGCGGTGATTCAAATGAAAGAAAGATTCATTCAGCAACAATGTTAAATTATTTATTCGCTAAAAATTTAAGGGGATTATACAAATACTCATAATAAATAAAGAAAACGGGAACAAAAAGTACATCATTCCACCCTTATTTATTTCACTAAAATAAAATATAATTGTACATTTGCCATCTCATAGAAAACAATCCTTAATATTCTTTCTTCTGGTTTCCTGTCTTTAATTTGCAAAACATAAAATTATCTTGATGAAAAACATTCAATTTTCGAAATGCCGTTTTTTCAAACCTGCTTTCATTCTTATTCCGGCACTTGCTTTAGCAGTTACTGCCAACGTCCAAGCCTCCAACCTGAGAAACAACCTACAGTCATTTGATGTTCCGGCAAATCCAGCCACCCCATCTGTATCGTCAGACTCGGTATACAACTTTGTTGATAAGATGCCTGAATTCCCCGGAGGAGAAAAAGGAGTTGTCAAATTCTTAAGCCAAACCATGCGTTTCCCGGAAGAAGCGCAAAAGAAAGGGGATCATGGAAAGGTAATCGTTCAATTCACGATCACTAGAACAGGGAAAGTAGAAAATGCAAAAATATTGAAAGGGGTGTCTCCCGAACTGGATAATGAAGCATTACGGGTGATCGGATTATTACCCGATTGGATACCGGGAGAAAAAGAAGGAGTTAAAGTATCGGTTTACCGGATTATTCCGATTCAGTTTCAGAACGTTTCTCCCGAAGAAGCCTGGGAAGCGAACGAGAAAACAATGGTAGTCATTGACAATGTAAAAATGCCTTCCAGCTTTAATCCAACCATTATAAACTACGATAAGTTTGCTTCTGTGGTTATTCTTAAACCTTTTCCTGAAAAAGAAAAATCCAAGTTAATGTCCAAATACGGGAAACAGGCCGAAAACGGAGTAATTCTGGTGACTACCAATAAAAAAGAAATACAATATTCGTTACCTGATTCCATTCTTAATCCTACGAATGGGAATACCTCAAACTGTAAAGAAGAAGCTGTAATTCCTGAATTTCCGGGAGGTGAAAGTAAAATGATATCTTATATAGCCGACAGCCTTCAATACCCTTTTATTGCACAACGGACAAAAACACAGGGAAAAGTGCTGGTACAATTCTTGGTTGATACAGCCGGTAAGGTAAGCAACGCCAGTGTAGTGCGTTCGGCCGATTATTATTTAAACAGGGAAGCCATTCGAGTCATTAATGCCATGCCCGACTGGACACCAGGAAATAAATGCGGAACTAAAATAAACTTTTTTGTCACTGTGCCGGTCATTTTCAAACTCGACCTTCCATCAACAGAGAAAAAAGAATGGGTACGCAATAATAAAACCATTGTTTTGTTGGATGGAGTGCGTTTACCTTCGTTATTTGAACTGGAATGGCTGAGGTATGAAAACCTGGCATCGTATAAGGTATTGCAACCGACATCGAAAGAAGTCATTAAACAATTAAAACACCAATACGGAGGTGATGCTTCGAATGGGGTGATATTGATTGAAACAAGAAAATAAAATTTATTTATTGAACAGCACATTTTCTTTTAATTTAATACGCAGGAATGATAATAAAATCATTCCTGCTTTTTTTTATTATTTAAATTGGAAATTATTTATGCACTTGTTTTCATTTGATACATATTAGTATAATTAATCTTTTAAAATCATTAAGAAGCGATCGAATAAAAACCATTTTGCATGAGAAATGTTATTAAGTATCCAACCGAATAAAGAGTTGGTGTATATTTAACTAAACAAAAATTATCATGACAGAAGATCCTATCATTTGCGGATGCAACGATGTACACAGATCGACCATCGAGAACGCAATAAAAGAAAAAGGTTTAAGAACAACAGAACAAATCGATAAAGAATTCTATATGGGAAAAGCCTGCGGAGAATGTTTAGATGACGTCCGCGAAATACTGACTGAAGTGAACGGGAAATAAAATGAGAAAAGGAGGAAGACTTAAGTTTTCCTCCTTTTTTATGTGCATGAAATTGACTAAAGCAGTCACTCGTCCTATTGTTTGAAAAGTTATTCGTATTTTTGTTTCTGAATAAATCCTTTTGAAAAAATGATTTAAAATCACCCGGATAATTTAAGACTTTATGACCTCGCGCAAATTTAATTGTCGGATTTATTTCTACTCTGAGAGTTGATTTGTATAAAAAATAAGGAAAATAAGGGTGTGGGTGTGTGGTGTCAGATTTTCTACTAAGGGCAAAAAAAAACAAAAATAAGGTTTTGAATATAAGATAATTATATACCTATTGACTACTTGAAATTCATTTATTGTTTTTAATTTCTAATGCACAACAAACTTTATTAATTGATTCTAACAATCAAAAATTAAGGGTGAATAAAATATAGATACGGTGGTACAACAATCAAATTTGCGATATGGACATTGTAACTAATTGATTTATATCATGGGGTTAGAAAGTCTGAATTTATAACCCATATAAAATGTGAACTATTGTATTTCAATAGTTGCAGATTGTTTCTAAAAAATAAACAATTTCTGAATCTCTCAAATCTTTCTTAAATGGTAAATGGTAAATAATAAAATAGTAAATTTCCATTTCATTTATTCCTGACATTATGCAAAAATACCTCGACATACTCAAGCAATATTGGGGTTATGACCAGTTTCGGTCATTACAGGGCGATATTATACGTAGTATCGCCTCAGGAAAAGATACCCTGGGTCTTATGCCTACCGGTGGTGGCAAGTCCCTGACCTTTCAGGTGCCTTCCATGGCCATGGAAGGACTTTGTGTGGTCGTAACTCCCCTGATTGCTTTGATGAAGGATCAGGTCGAAAATCTTAAGAAACGGGGGATAGCCGCTGCCGCTATTTATTCGGGCATGTCGTACGATAAAATATTGTTGACACTCGATAATTCGGTATTCGGTGCCTATAAATTTCTGTACATTTCCCCCGAACGGCTGGCAACACCGGTATTTATAGAAAAGATTAAGCAAACTACTGTTTGCATGATTGCGGTGGATGAGTCGCATTGTATTTCGCAATGGGGCTATGATTTCAGACCTTCTTACCTGCGGATTGCCGACATTAGGGAACAATTGCCCGACGTTCCGGTATTGGCACTTACCGCCACAGCCACTCCCGAAGTGGTGATTGATATCCAGAAACAACTATTATTTAAAAAAACGAATGTCTTTCAAAAGAGTTTTAATCGCTCCAACCTGGCTTATGTGGTTCGAACGGTAGAAAACAAAGACGAGAACCTGCTTAAAATACTGAATAACGTACCCGGGACTTCAGTAGTTTATGTTCGCAACAGAAAAAAGACCAAAGAAGTTGCCGATTTTTTGAATCAAAATGGCATTCCTGCCGAGAATTTTCATGCCGGACTTAAGAATACCACCAAAGATGCCAAACAATCCCGTTGGATGTCCGGTGAGACACGGGTAATAGTCTCCACCAATGCTTTCGGCATGGGCATTGATAAAGCTGAAGTAAGAACTGTTATCCATATGGATCTGCCTGATTCGCTCGAAGCCTATTTTCAGGAAGCCGGACGTGCCGGCCGTGATGAGCAAAAAGCATATGCCGTATTACTTTATAACAAAAGCGATGCAACAAAAATGCACAAACGGGTAGCAGATACTTTTCCCGGAAAAGAAATGGTGGTAAAGGTCTATGAAGCACTGGGAAATTATTTTGAAATGGGTGTTGGCTCCGGATTAGACAGAGTATTCGCCTTCGAATTAGTAGATTTCTGTGTGAAATTTAAGTTACCGATCCTGATATCCTACAATTGCCTTAAAATCCTTCAACAGGCCGGATACATAGAATTAACTGACGAACAGGACAGCTCCTCACGGGTTCTTTTCACGGTGGTGAAAGACGATTTATATAAATTAAAAAACAATTCTGAGCAGGAAAAACTCATTCACATTCTGCTTCGGTCCTACACCGGTTTATTTACCGACCTGGCATCGGTTGATGAAGACATCCTTGCAAAAAGGCTGAACTGGTCACGCGATCAGGTATACGATCAACTGGTTGTACTGGCCAAAGAGCGGATTATCCAGTATATCCCGCGAAAGAAAACACCCTTTCTGACCTTTATCCGCGAACGTGAAGCTACCGAACGGGTCATTCTGGGGAAAGAAGCGTACGATGATCGTCGTGAACGTTATATATCCCGTATAAAAAACGTGTTGGATTATGCTCAGGAAGAGACTGTCTGTCGAAGTCAACAGTTACTTTCCTATTTTGGAGAAAAAGACACTCCGCCCTGTGGTCATTGTGATACCTGCCTGAAAAAAAAAGAAAAACATCTTTCGCCTGATGATTTCGAAACAATACGGACTGCTATCGGTCAAGTATTGACTATGGAGTCATTGCCTGTGAATTCGCTCCTGAAAAAGCTCAATGTAAAAGAAGCAAAGGCTCTACAAGTCATCCGTTTTATGATGGATAACGGACAAATTGAAGAAAATGAATTCATGCGACTCAAAATAAAATAATTTATACAAACCCTGCTTTCATGTTTTTTTTTATTTAAAAAACGAAATGAAAGGCTAAGAACTTAAATAAACTTATAAAACTACTGACATTACACTTCTGAATTTATAAAAGAGAGTATTTCAGTCCCTGTGATTCAGATATTTTTAAAAAGAAAACGTATCTTTGACCCCGAAAATAAAATCAGAATACATTAATGTACAAAAATAATAAATTGAATTATTTCACATGGAAATTAGGCGACCGGTATGATGGTTGGCGTTTGCGAAATGTGGATCCAATGTTTACAGTTGCACCATTTATACTTAAATCGCGGGTTGATTCACAGGTGCTTTTCGAAATAAAAGTGCCCATTGATAAAATCGAACTATTTATACGTGACCATAAAGAGGATATTCCGAATTTGTCCATCATGCATGTAGTCATGGCTTCGTTGGTCAGGCTGATGTCACAACGTCCAAACCTGAACAGGTTTGTAATGTGGCATAAGATATTTGCAAGGAATCATGTAAACTTTTCGATTGTCATTAAACGGTCGATGTTAGATACAGCTGAAGAGACCATTATAAAACCCTATTTTCTTCCAACCGATACCTTGCAGGAAATAGTCAGTAAAACGAATACAGAACTAACAAAAGCCATTAAAAAAAGCGATGACAGTTCAGCAGATAATTTGTTGAAGTTATTTAAGTTTTTCCCTGATTTTTTATTACGGACAGTGGTTTACTTACTCACTCTTTTAGACAAAATAGGGTTAATGCCCGGGATATTCAATTATGCCAGTCCGTTTCATTCAAGCTTTTTTTTAACCAACCTGGGATCAATCGGAGTTGAATCGATTTACCACCACTTATATGAATTCGGCACCTGCAGTATGTTTGTAGCTATGGGGAGAAAAAAGAAGGAGAATATAGTGGATAAGAACGGAGAGATCAAATCAAAGAAAAGTATCTTACTTAAATTTGTACTCGATGAACGCATATGTGATGGTTTTTACTATGCCAGATCCATGCGAATGCTTGAAAAAATATTATCCAATCCTTCCGAATTATTACTTCCACCACCGGAAGTTCTGATTGACGAAGGAGTCAGAAGAAAATAAGCTTTTATAAAAAATATCAAAAAAAAGCCGGATTGAATCTTTTAAATTTCTATCCGGCTTTTTCTGTTTCCATAAGTGCTTAATTATTTTTCAAAAACCATTCAGGATATCTTTTCTTCCATGCCAGTACAAAAATACCAAGAGCATACAGCCCAACATTAAAGATTCCGATTGAAAAAATTCCAACAGAAAAGATTCCGGCTGAAAAAATTCCAACAGCAAATTCACCGGAAGCAAAAACTCCCATCGCATACTGACCGGAAGCGAAATAATTAAAACTATGCGTTCCGGAACTGAAGAGCCCGCCATAAATAGCATTTAGCACAACTCCGACAATCAGCAGAATAACTGCAAGTACGAAAATCCCTTGTTTTTTCATTTTTATAGAGTTTCAGAGTGTATAGAATAAATCTGTCATCGCTTGAATGATGATGCAAACATATCACAATGCTTTATACTTTCAAAAAAACAGGGATAGATGGAAGGGTTATGTGATGAACGGCAAAATAGTTTATGAAATACACATTTCGGGGATAAATGACAGGTCAACCGATCGTAATAATTTCTCTCAAACTCTTTGAATAATTTCTTGACACGGGTATTTCATCCGAAGTATCTTTTAAAACAAGCCGCAATCCCTGAGAATTTCCTTTAACGCGAAGAATCTTATCTTTATTCACTAAAAATGCCCTGTGGCATTTAATGATAGCAGGACAATCTTTTACCTGTTCTTCAATTTGTTTTAAGGTGTTTCTTAACAGGACACTTTTAAGTTCATTCTTTACCAGATAGAAAACCTGTATATAGTTGCCGGTAGATCCGATATAGATAAAATCGGACTGGTTAATTTCTATTTTGTCCTTGTTATTCTCTGCCGATATTCTCACCTTCTCATCGGGTACATGTAAAACATTGAAACCGGTTAAGTTACCATTCATTTCATTGGCTAATTTCAGGTTCTCTGATAATAATGAATTTTGATGAAGAATGGTAAGGATAAGAATGGGAAGGATGCCAACTACCAGTGTATAGAATTGATAAATAAGAAAAGCATGAAAACCATTCGTGAACTGCAAAAAGATCGATGAGTACAGAAAATTGCCTAATCCTATTGAGAAAAGTATCCAGAATTGCCAGATCATCTGTTTTAATACAGTCCATTTCTGAGATATAAACCATTCTTCAAGAAAAAGCGGAAAAACGAACAGGTCGATGATTAATACAATCAAAGTAACGACCCCGTATCCTGATTCAAAAAGATGTTTGTATTCTCCGGTATAATTTGATATACCGAAAGGTTGAAAAATA
>Ga0302285_10002108_pt1 | contig 11148 bp, 9 predicted proteins | sample III_Fen_E2_2_FD_200455 | JGI IMG/M metagenome (GOLD analysis project Ga0302285, IMG submission 200455) | Peat permafrost microbial communities from Stordalen Mire near Abisko, Sweden - III_Fen_E2_2 | ecosystem: Environmental > Terrestrial > Soil > Wetlands > Permafrost | place: Sweden: Abisko...
TACTTAATGCAATTACTACAAAGTGAATGGAATAGATAGTCCTATTAAAATAGAACATCTAAATTAAAAAAACGTGTGTTTCAAATATACTTATGCACACGAAATAAGGTAAAATACAATAAGCAACCCAGTTGAATAACCAATGTGAAAACCGGAATTAATTAGACTTAATTTTTAAGATGAAGGTTTGATTACAAATAAATGATCAAGAACCATATTAAAGGAAAAGGGATTTCATCATTCTGACAGACAATTATCAACAAACAACTTGAGATAAAAAATAAAAAAATACTTAAAATCATAACCATTTTTAATTTATTCCTCTCTATCTCTCTTCAATGCAATCTGGTAGTAATACTGAGGTCTAAAATGCTGAAGTTATCATCCCATCAGAAACACAGTCTTTGACAAACAAAATACCCAAGAACGATCCTGTGTTTGAAAAAACCTTGAATCAGAAGAACAACCAAGTTATTCTACTTGAGGAAGAGGGAGTTAAAACTGAATATAAGGACTCATACAAACCTAATCCCATTGAGATCATTTGGAAGAACCTCAAAGTTGATGTGTAGATTAAAAAATAAATTGTTGACTCTGCTGGGCATAAAAAATCAGTCCCTGAAAGAAGACATATTCTGAATAACATCAGTGGCTGCATCAAGCCAGGTGAATTCACTGCCATCCTAGGACCTTCAGGTAGTTTTACTGTTACTTTACCATATCCTTAAAATTAGTTTTTCAATAAAATAAATGAAGATTAAATTATGAGAAGATAACTTAAAATTTATTTGACTAGGATGTGGTAAGACAACCTTGCTGAATTTCCTCTCAGGAAGGTTGCTGGGGACAAATATTGAAGTCACTGGAGAGTTCATTCTCAACGGGAAATAGATCCATGATATTGATCAATACTCTAATTAAATCGCCTATGTCATGCAAGACGATATTCTCCTAGCTACCTTTACGCCGACTGGTAAGCTTAAAATAATAAAACTATTAAAATCACTGATCCTAAATTTATTTCATTGCTTTCTGTAAAAAAGAGGCATTCAAGCTAACTGCTGATTTAAGACTGAAAAACTTGAATGAAGAGCAAAGAATTGAGAGAGTCAATAGATTGATTAAAGAACTTGGTTTGACAAGATGTAAGAACACTAAAGTCGGTAACTCTTTGATTCGAGGTATTTCAGGAGGAGAAAGAAAAAGAACTTCCATCGGAGTTGAACTTCTGACAAACCCATCTATGTTATTCTTAGACGAACCAACTACAGGACTAGATAGTTCTACTGCTTTACAAGTCGTAGAATTACTCAAAGTTCTCAGTCGCAGAGGAGTCAATGTTATGTCTACAATTCATCAGCCTTCCACTGAGATCTTCAATTCCTTCGAGAGATTGATTTTGATCTGCAAGGGAAACATTCTTTACTAAGGAACCTCAAAAGATTCTGTGGATTTTTTCCATAAAAAAGGGTTTGTTGTCCCACCCTTCTCTAACCCATCTGACTACTACATGAAACTCATGAATCCAGAAGGACTTTCTGTGGAGCTAGCCTAGAAAGGACAAAAACAAGTCAGTGATCATGAAATCAGTTAACTATTTGAAAAAAGACTCAGTGAACTAGTCACAAGTTATAAAGAGTCAGACATGGCTATTGATCATAAGTCTTCATGCGACTTTGAGCTAGCTCTAAACGATGGCAGCTTCAATGTTTCTCCTCCTATGCAATTCATACTTCTCTTTAAACGTGCCTTCTTATCACAAATCAGAAACCCAATGGATTTCCTCATGAAAACGTTTTAGATAGTTATCTTTGGTATCGCTTGCATAGTAGTTTTCTAACCTTTAGGAACAGGAAAATCAGGGTATCAAAACAGAACAGGTGTCTTACAATTTTTAGGATCAACTCTAGGATTCTCAGCTATCCAAGGATCTTTAAGCACATTCTCTCAAGAAAGATCTCTTTTCATTCGTGAAAGGCTCAGTAAATCCTACGATGCTGGTCCTTATTTCTGGGGAAAGAATCTAGCTGAATTCCCTTTTTAAGTCATGTATCCAATTCTTCTCGTCGTCATCGTCTATTATAGTGTAGGATTGAATGACCAAAAATTTTCCTATTTTCTCGTCTGTAATTTAGTCATGATCTGCACTTATTTCTACGGAGTATCATATGGCCTGTGCATTTCAGTAATCGTCCCTAAACTAGACGTGGCAATGGCCTTGATTCCGATTTTAGTCATCCCCCTCATGGTGCTAGGAGGGTTCTTCGTCAACTCAAACAATATTCCAAAGTATCTCATTTGGATTGAATACATCTCCATGTTCAAATACAGCTTTCAAGCAGCATCTCTTAATGAATTTGATACGGTCAATTATGATTCCGGCACGACAGATCCATTAACCGAACTTGGTCTCAGCGAAAGCATCTATGTGAATTTCATAGCCCTTGTCGCACTTGGAGTAGGCTTCAGGATCATTGCCCTGATCGCAATGCATTTAATTTCTACACCCTCTAAGCCCAAACTCAATAAGAAGAAATTTAAAGCTATTTGAAAAAAAGCAAAAGAGATACTAATATAGAAGTGAAAAATGAATTCATTGTACCCTTTTCATATAAATGGTTCTTCGTTATTAATAGAAATTATCAGCATTAAAAAATGATACTCCATCCCTAATGAACAAATAACTTATTTCAAATATTGAACATCTAAACAGCCTCATTTACTATTTTTTTTTTTGAAAATAAACTATTTATTAATAAATACAAAGCATTATTGACATTAGTTTAGTGGGGGAAAAAAGAAAAATATCCTCTTTAATATGAAATCGTTCATTGTATCACGAATTCTCAGAAACATTCAAATGTTAAATAATACCACCATAGATTTACATTTATTCTCGAACTTATTTTTTTCTCACAAAAGTCATCAGAAAGTAATTCGCCTGCTAACATATTTAAAAATTTTTTAACTAAAGTTTCAATATATTGGATTCAGTAAGATTAGCCCTATAATTCAGGATGGCCCTAAAGGTTAAATATTTCCTTGAAGCATTTTGAGGAGATGAATTCATTAGGACTTTTACCAATGATTTCATTTTCTTTAAATCTGAAGATAAAATGAAATTTAGGATAATATTATCTTCTTTTATTTATTAATTTTTACAAAGAACTCTTATTTAATATCTCCCCGAGCTAATAAAAAATACTATTTGATATCTCTCAAGGTGGAGGCCAAGAATTGCTCTGATGGAAGACCTGAAAAATATTGATTGCATATTTAATATTTCTTTTGTAATTTTTTTTCTTATTTTTTATGGAGAGGGAAAAATTGTTTCGAAGCGGGCACATTGACGGTATGCTTCAATGTACGAATTTGAGGTTTTATTCATTTTAACTGTTTAAAGTGTTGCATGTTAAACTTTTTGTTTAATTTGTGAGAAAATGATTTCTAAACATATTCTATTATGCTATTTGAAAGGAATCAGTTTTTCCTTCTTTTTAATATCACATGTTGTTTTTAGAGATAAAGCTTCAAAAGAAATCAAAGAAAAATACCCTGACTTAACAATCATTAAATTCTCTGTTGATCAAATAAAATAATTGTTACAATATTGTAAAGCAGAAAATATTCCATCTCAATTTTGTTATTAAATTGAACATGAACAGAAACAAAATTGATTAAAAATAAAATGGAGAGTGATGTTCCTCTCAAAAATAAATAATTTGTCTCAATATCTCAATATCTCCAATTCATATTTATTTGAGATTTAGACAAACACTGTAAAGACTAGTAAAATTTCAAAGGGGATTCTTTAAAGTCACCTATAATCTTGTGATTCTCTATAGTTAATATCATTTGCTATTGATAACTATTCTCATCTAAATCCTTAGAAATTCCCTTCTTTTTCTTCGAAGATGCTGTGAACTTCTCAGTCAAATTCTTAAGAGATTATCTTTATTGTGGGCAAAACATAAGGAGCTCCTCAGAAATTCTTTTAAAACCTGCTTTTGTGCTGAACTAAGGTTTCGTATCCAAGCAAATCTCAGTAGATCCAAGAGGAGCTGAAAGCAACTTTAGAGCAAGTTTTTCCTCTTAACAAATAAGCCATTTGGCAAGGAGAAAGATGCATAAGCCGACTGAGAAGCTATCAGTCAAGTATGTAGAAATATCTGGATTTTCCCATCTTTCCGGTGCAAAATACAAAGGAGATTCTCTGTAAAACCTCTGCAAAATGCAATTCACAGGTGATTCATATTTCCGTTTAAATGTTGTTTTTCTAAAGTTGACAATACTTCGAAGTTATCCTGTAATTGAACCGCATGACTGAAGTTACCTAACTTAACAATTGCTTATCCTGATCCGTTTTCTGTGATTAAAAAATTGTCTAGCTTGATTTTTCTATGGAGTATTCGATTCTCATGCAGGAAGCTAACTGAATCAATAATTTGAAGGGTCAACAAATTCTTTTATTCATCTGAGTATTCTTCATACATTCTCTGCAATTACAGGTGATGGATAAGCGAGCACTTACACCTCTCCAGCTCTTAGACTACAAACTCATTGCCATTAACATCTTTGAAGAACTTGCACCCATAGAATTGTACAATGTAAGGAGCCTAACAGATCCTCCTAATGCCTATTTCTCTGATGGTATCTGCTTTGTTGGTGCACAGTGAGAGTTTGAGAGCTGATTGTCTTTTTTCTATGAGGTTTTCTACTCCAAAGACGACTCCACCAACTCCAACTCCTATGATATCGTAAACTTCACTATACTCTTTCCGCTCCAGCATGATGCTCAAACCGCTCTTGAGTAAATCCATAGTTAACTAGGTTTTCCTTTATTCAGTGGAGTTAAACTAACTAGCTATGCTATGGAGTTTGTGTTGTCTACTCATTTACCATACAAGAAAAATCAAGCATTATCCTTTTAAAAGGAATTGGCAGACGGAGAGAGTCTATATGGCTCTTCAAAACGACTGAAAATAAGGGAAAATTCAAAGCTCCTGTTTGTTTCTAAAGAGGCAACAGCAACATTGAGCGATCGCTCTAGTTATTCTCCCTTGATTTACTCAATAAAGAGCATGCTACCTTGTAAAGCAAAGTACTCTTATTGAGCTGCCGGGTTTCAAAAACATGGTGGTTATGTCAGGTTAAGCAAAATCAATATTAGAGATTGTCGAGCAATCAAAATTAGTGTTAATATTATCCATTTAATTGAAGGAAGACTTTCCCCAAGGAAACAAGATCTTATTCCAGGCAGTCTCTTTCGATCTCACCCATAGGAGGCATTCGGTTTTAGGATTCATTTCTGGATTAGAATTTTCTGGGTTTCTGGAGTGGATAAGAGAGATAAACCGAAGATTGTACAGTTTCAAGAGAACCAGATAGTCATAGCTCGATGAGATTAAGAAGTGCTGAATTGTGATATTTCCGTGGACTATTTACTTTTGATGCAGCAGGTTCACAGCATCAAGCATTTGAATCGCTAACAATTCTTTAAACACTTCAGAAGGAGGATCCTTAGTTTTCTCTGAATAATGCTAAATGGTATAATGTAAGCTTCCTTGAAGCATCTCCATTTGCTACAGAAAATATACTTTTCGATCAGTATTTGAATTCTCACTTTTACCCTATTCATAGCTTTCATCTGTTTCTGTGAGGAAGAATTAATTCTAAACAGTCATAAAGTAATCGCTAGAAGGAAGTTATTTCCATATGGCATACTATCTCTCCATTGCTTAAATCAAGCAATCTATGTGACCAGTGCATTCAAGTATTTTCAGAGCCACTTCTCCACAATCATTTTTAAAATCTCTGAGTATTAGGGCGAAAGGCCCGTTTGCTTTGTAACTGATTTTAGAATATTCTGTCTACTAGGTTGCCATCAAGGCTAGAAACTTCTCTATGGACTGAGGGCTAAAGCTGCAGTTTTTGGTTAGGCTTGCAATTTTATCAGAGAGTGTAGTCATTTTCATAATTTTTTCTTGGTTTGATTGCCAGATTATTATCAATTAATTGTTTCAATTGAAGGAAAATTAAAAATACTGGGGTATGCTAACAATATTATTCATATTTCCAATAAATCATAAACCAAAGATTATTTTGAGAAATTAAGAGAATCAGATTTCTTTTTTACTTCATTAATATGCTCCTCCCCCAATTAAATCAAGCCTTATTTATTATTTTTACTAGTTCTAAAAATAAAAAACTCTTACTTGTTCTTTATTTCTGAAAGAAAGAGTGTCGGACTTCTGGTATCCTTTTAATCAATATTGACCATCTCAAATTAAAAAGATTTATTCAGTTTTGTTGTTGTTATCTTTTGAAAGGCTTACAGTAATTAAACAACAAATTGAATTGGGAAATATTAAAATTCTAGATAAACAATTTTTCAAGCATTTTTCTCAAAATTTTCTTTATGACTGACATCAACACTCAAATCTGAAATGAAATCGCTGAAACTCAATCTTCATAAAAAGAAAAAAAATTATTGAATAAGAAAACCCCAAGATACTCAGGCAAGTGTTAGTTGATTGGACAAACACTTGACATAAAATTGATAATGAATGTATGATTTTCTTTCAGAGAAATTTATTATAATAAATGATAAAAATAGCAATCTAATAGCTGTTATTATCGAAATGTCTTTGAGATTGTTAGAAATCACAAATTATTGAAAAAATTAATTATTTTTGTTATCTTTTTGATAACAAAATTCTTTGATTATTATCCTTCTGAACTGATTTAATTCTTACTTTATTTTTTACTTTGGGGGAATCTGCGTCGATATCTTACAAGTCACATAAAATAAGCTGACTGAGTAAATTAGATGCCCCCCCTTGAGGTTATATTAGTTGAATTATTCTTTACTACCAAGAAAAAAATGAAAGAGAGAAGAAAGAGTATTGAAAATATTCATCTACTCAACAAATTGCCTATTTATTTAAATGGTAAAGATAGTAATGATATTTTATTGAAGTAATATAACTGGTAAATGGATCAATTCATTAGATAAATAAAGTTATTTATTCCAAGTACAATGAGATCTAAACTCTTCTCTTTGCAAAAAATCTACTGAAGACAATACCATATTTTTAATAATCAAAGGGTGTATTAAACAGGAATATTGATCTCCTATTTATTTGACTATCCCTAACATCTTAAAAAAGATGAAAAATTTTTACAACTTTCAGTTCGAATAATGCACAAAAATTGAGAAAGCATACTACTTTTTTCATAAAACATAACTGAATATTAACTTTGAAATATTTTTATTTTATGTTCAATATTCTTCATTTCTACAAGAAGTAGCGTATAAAAATGAAAGATCATACAAAAATGAAGAAGATTTCCAATAAGAGTACTTTAAACTATTAAAAAATTAGCATTCATTTGTATCTTTTGGTTAAAAATGTAATCACAGGAATTAAAAAATGTAATGGTTCCAGCTAAACCTCTTAAATCAATTGACTTCAATTAAGAGGTTATTCAAGAATATCCTCAATTCCCAAGCCTATCAGAATCAACGAGAGTCACATGATTGTTTCTTGGGGAATTAAGAGTTTTAATTGATTAATAAAATAGCCCATTTAACCTGAAGTGAATAGCTTTTTACTTAAATTTTTGAACCTTCCCAAGATTTAAGGCATTCTCTTAATTATTAGAAATTTCATGTTTGTAGTAGTGTTATGAACATTAAGAGAATATTTGAAAAAAGATTTGAGGATTATGAAATATTAAATAAACTAATAATGCATGAAAATCTCATTTTGGTTTATGAAAAGAAAAATAATAATTAATCATTGTATTTGATTTACTTAATGTAATTACAGCAAGGTAAATGGAATAGATAGTCTTATTAAAATAAAATATCAAAATGAAAAAAGCGAAATGAGTTCCAAATATACTTGTGCACACAAAATCAGGTAAAATCCAATAAGCAACCCAGTTGAATAACCAATGAGAAAACCGGTATTAATTAGACTTCATTTTTACTATGAAGGTTTGATTACAAATAAATGAAAAAGAGCCATATTAAATGAAAAATGATTTCCTCATTCTGATAAACAAATATAAACAAACAATTTAAGATAAAAAAATAAAACAAATACTTAAAATCATCAAAATTTTTATTGTATTCACCTCTTTCTCTCTTCAATGCAATCTGATAGTAATACTAAGGCCTAAAATGCAGGAGCGAATATCCAATCAGAAACACAGTCTTTGACAAACAAAATACCCAAGGACGATCCTGTGTTTGAAAAAACCTTGAATCAGAAGAACAACCAAGTTATTCCACTTGACGAAGATGGAGTTAAATCTGAATTTAAGGACTCATACAAGCCCAATCCCATTGAGATCATTTGGAAGAATCTCAAAGTTGATGTGTAGATTAAAAAAACAACTGTTGACTCTGCTGGCCACAAAAAATCAGTCCTTGAAAGAAGACATATTCTGAATAACATCAGTGGCTGCATCAAACCAGGTGAATTCACTGCCATCCTAGGACCTTCAGGTAGTTTTACTTTTACTTTACCATATCCTTATTATTACTTTTTCAATAAAAAAATAATGATTCATTCATGGATTGATAATTTAAAATTCATTTGACTAGGATGTGGTAAGACAACCTTACTGAATTTCCTCTCAGGAAGATTGCTGGGAGCAAATATTGAAGTCACAGGAGAGTTCATTCTCAACGGGAAATAGATCCATGATATTGATCAATACTCCAACTAAATCGCCTATGTCATGTAAGACGATATTCTCCTAGCTACCTTTACGCCGACTGGTAAGCTTAAAATAATAAAACTATTAAAATCACTGATCCTAAATATATTTCATTTCTTTCTGTAAAAAAGAGGCATTCAAGCTAACTGCTGATTTAAGACTGAAAAACTTGAATGAAGAGCAAAGAATTGAGAGAGTCAATAGATTGATTAAAGAACTTGGTTTAACAAGATGTAAGAACACTAAAGTCGGTAACTCCTTGATTCGAGGCATTTCTGGAGGAGAAAGAAAAAGAACTTCCATCGGAGTTGAACTTCTGACAAACCCATCTATGTTATTCTTAGACGAACCAACTACAGGTCTAGATAGTTCTACTGCTTTACAAGTCGTAGAATTACTCAAAATTCTAAGTCGCAGAGGAGTCAATGTTATGTCTACAATTCATCAGCCTTCCACTGAGATCTTCAATTCCTTCGAGAGATTGATTTTGATCTGCAAGGGGAATATTCTCTACTAAGGAACTTCAAAAGATTCTGTGGATTATTTTCATAAAAGAGGGTTTACTGTGCCTGAATTCTCAAATCCTTCTGATTATTACATGAAACTCATGAATCCAGAAGGACTTTCTGTGGAGCTAGCCTAGAAAGGACAAAAATAAGTCAGTGATCATGAAATCAGTTAACTGTTTGAAAAAAGACTCAGTGAGCTCATCGCTAGTTACAAAGAATCAGACATGGCTATTGACCAGAAGCCTTCATGTGAATTTGTGCTAGCTCTAAACGATGGCAGCTTCAATGTTTCTCCTCTTTTGCAATTCATGCTTCTCTTTAAACGTGCATTCATATCATAAATCAGAAACCCAATGGATTTCCTCATGAAAACGTTTTAGATAATTATCTTTGCTATCGCTTGCATAGTAGTCTTCTAACCATTAGGGACAGGGAAATCAGGGTATCAAAACAGAGTAGGTGTCTTACAATTTTTAGGATCAACTCTCGCATTCACAGCTATCCAAGGATCTTTAAGCACATTCTCTCAAGAAAGATCTCTTTTCATTCGAGAAAGGCTCAGTAAATCCTACGAAACTGGTCCTTATTTCTGGGGGAAGAATCTAGCTGAATTCCCTTTTTAAATCATGTATCCAATTCTTCTCGTTGTGATCGTCTATTATAGTGTCGGATTGAATAACCAGAAATTTTCCTATTTTCTCGTCTGTAATTTAATCATGATCTGCACTTATTTCTACGGAGTATCATATGGTCTCTGCGTTTCAGTAATCGTCCCTAAACTAGACGTGGCAATGGCCTTGATTCCGATTTTAGTCATACCTCTCATGGTGCTAGGAGGGTTCTTCGTCAACTCAAACAATGTCCCAAAGTATCTCATTTGGATTGAATACATCTCCATGTTCAAGTACAGCTTCCAAGCAGCATCTCTTAATGAATTTGATACGATCAATTATGATTCCGGCACGACAGATCCATTAACCGAACTTGGACTCAGCGATAGCATCTTGGTGAATATCATAGCCCTCATTGCACTTGGGGCAGGCTTTAGAATCTTTGCCTTGATCGCAATGCATTTCATTTCTACTCCCTCTAAGCCCAAGCTCAATGAGAAGAAATTCAAATCTATTTGAAAAAAAAGCAAAGGAGATACTGATATGGAAGTGAAAAAATGAATTCATTGTAACCTTTTCATATAAAACATTCATCGTTATTAATAGAAATTATCAGCATTAGAAAATAATACTCTATCCAAAACAACAAATAACTTACTTCAAAAATTGAACATCTAAACAGCTTCATTTATTTTTTTTTGAAAATAAACTATTTATTAATACAAAGCAATGTTGTAGTTTATTGGAAAATGAAAGGAAAATTTCCTCTTTAATTAAAAACCATTCATTATTTAACGAATTCTCAGAAACATTCAAATGTAACATAATACCACCTTAGTTTTAAGTTTATTCTGTAGCTTATTTTTTTTCACAAAAGTCATCAGAAAGTAATTAGCATGCTAAAATTTTTAAAATAAATTTTAATTAAAGTTTCAATTTACTTGATTCAGTAAGATTAACCTTAGAATACAAGATGGCCAGAAAGGTTAAATATTTCCTTGAAGCAGTTTGAGGATATGAATTCATGAGGTCTTTTGTCGATGATTTCATTACATCTTTAAATTTGAGGATAAAATGAAATGTAGGATAATAATATCTTCTTTTATTCTTATTTCAAAATGATGGATAACTACATTATTAAGCAATGGCTGTAAAATCTTTTAATCATAGTGAAAGCTACAACGCCAATAAGTTCTAGCGATGTCTGCACTTGATAGAAGAAGAGACCTAAAATCGAGCATATTCCTGAATCTTCAATTATTTAACAATCTTAATAATTCCCTGATTTCCCCAATATA
>Ga0302285_10002111_pt1 | contig 11141 bp, 4 predicted proteins | sample III_Fen_E2_2_FD_200455 | JGI IMG/M metagenome (GOLD analysis project Ga0302285, IMG submission 200455) | Peat permafrost microbial communities from Stordalen Mire near Abisko, Sweden - III_Fen_E2_2 | ecosystem: Environmental > Terrestrial > Soil > Wetlands > Permafrost | place: Sweden: Abisko...
CAGTTAGCTTAAAATATTAGGGAAAGAAACTTCTTTGCTTTTAATGTAAAAATGAATGAATTTGAATCAATGGTTATTCATTTTTTTGAAAAAGAGAAAAGTACAGTTTTCAAAGGTTCTAGAATGAATAAAGCAAAGAGGATTTTAAGGGGCTTAAGATCATAGAAACATTTCTATTTTAACTCTGAAATTCGAATAGCGAATTTCGACAACTAATAACCGCAGATAATCTTACTCAAATAAAGATGGGATTTTTTATCTTGATAAAAGAACTTAAGCAGTTACGCTAAAATATGTGAAAATATAATTTCATTATCTACTTTTGATTTTACAACTACCAAGCGAAAATATCTTGAGTACTGATACACTTGAATTGGTTGCAGAGTATTCTTTCACAATAGATGAGTCAATCTTTCATGAAATAAACTATGAAATATATTTAAGTTATTTTTGGTAAAGAAATCAATTATTCACAAAATTTAAAAATAGTTACAATAATTTCAATTGGATATTTCTTATTAATGATTAATATGTTTATTTTATTGTTTTTTTTTTGCTATTTTTATCCATGTTTTGTTAGTGAAAAATACTATTTTTTCATTTGAATAAAATAAAGAAAAAAAGTTAGTTATTTGATAATCAAAGATACTAATAATTTCTTTTGTGCAATACTTTGATAAATAAATTAAAAATCCACAAATAATATCCCTTCCTTTAATCCTTTGAATACCCTACTCTTAAGCATTCAAAAAAAAATCAAACAATTAAATTTGTCTCTAGTTTTCTTTCTAAGCTTCTGGAAAATTCAAAAAATCATTTTTTGTTTGTTCTTCCAATAATGCTATCCTTTAAGCCATCCTCAACAGCTTGCAAGAGAATGATGTCAATAGTTAGATTGCCAACCCAAATGTTTTCTAAATAAGCAAATAAAACAACAACTGGTACCCTAAATGGTTTAAAAGTCAATGAACAATTCACAGACAAAGAGAAGGAATCACAAAGATATAAGAATGAAACAGATAGATAACTGCATAGGAAGTATCAAGAATAGGTTCTAAGCTAGAAAGAGCCACGAGATAATAAGAATGGATCTTATTTTCATAGATTCTTACCCAGTCAACATAACTAGAAGGACTTTTAGACTTATTAACGAAAGCATGGTAAAAATGGAAATCGAATCAATAGTAATAGCAAACATACTCGAGAAGAATCGAAACATAAAAATCCAGAAAAATAATCAGAAACAGATAATGATAAAATACTCATATTGACATCAAGTTCATCACCTTTATAGCCTTCAGACAGCTAGAAATTATCGATGGATTCATCAATAAATGAAGAACTTCTTAAAGAACTCAGCACAGGAGACTCTTCGTTATTCTAATCTAAAGACCAAACCTCTAATAATCGACTTAAGAAAACAATCACCACCACTGAAATGGATTAATACATTACAGAGACAATCCATAAAATCAGCTAGCAAGAATATGAAGAAACTAAATTAAATGTTGGTTTCCATTGCTATCTAAAAATAAAGACATTTTCGATTGGTGAATTAAGTGAAAAGCATCGCATCGAATTATTGAATGTGCTGGAATACCCAATGCATCAAGTCAACGAAGCGCCCTGGAGATATGGTTCGAGGACGATTTTCTAAGCTATGACTCTAGCGCGGAAAGATTTCTTAGACTGTTTACTCGATCCAAAATTAATCGAAGCTGTGCATTTAACTTGCCTGCAGAATTGGATGAATTTCTCGTTGTACGAGATAATTTCAGTATTTTCTGGATGGTGCATGCGACATAAAACGAATAATGATATTAAAGCATTCGATGAGAAGGTCTTAAAAGAATGGATTAGGAAGATATTAGACTAAGCAGATGCATCGGAAATAAATCAAAAAAAGTTAGTTTAATTTCTGGGTTATTTTATGAACGATATGGAGCTCTTTAAGAGTTGTTCTTAGTACATTGAGATGTTGCTTCTTTAACCTTCGATTTATAGATAAAACTTACCTTTGCTATTGCGATCTAGAAATGTGTAATTCTTGAAAGTGCTGATTTCAATATTCGCAAAATCTAAGCGAGGATCACCTTATCTGTACAGGATATTCCTAGCTACATTTTATGATTTAATAGCATCCAAATCGATTTCTGTGAATGATTTTAATGCCATTTTGAAATATTTATACACATCCTATGGATTCATTTCGTCTTGTGCATTGCCTAAACCTTCAACTTGGAGTGATGTCCCTGAGAATCTAGGGAATATTCACGTGAGTGAAGGTGGATAGAATAATTCGAAGAATCTTTAATTTATTTTAGAATCTACGAAAGGTCTTTCTAGCTTTAAGATCATCGATGAATTCATTACAAATAATTTAATGGAAATGCAAAATATATAGATAATAGCTTGCTTGAATTTGTACAATATTCTAGGTGTATCTTCGTCTCAACCAACTGTGATGCTACTCATGAATGAGCTGAAGAAATAGAGTAAGTTTCTTGAATTGAATTATTCCGCGGTTTGCACGATTATCAAATCAGCATGCTTATTTGGAAATCCTGAATTAAAGGAATTCTTAAAGTAAATTAACTCAAATGTGCCTCTACACCTTACACTGGACGTTGCTGGGAAAGAATTCAACACAGGATTCTGTTTATGTGTGCTAAAACATATCCTGAATGTGGAGGAGCTGAAAACAAAATAACTTGAGGAACTTTATCAAAAGTAGCTTGCAATTCTTAATAACTCTCTAAACAGCTAGTAATCACAATAAACAAATTTTAATCACAAAAAAGAACATGATTTATAGATAATCAATAGTATTCTGCTGGAATCTGGAGCAGCTAAATTCACGAAATCACATAGAATCGAAGTGTTAGAAGTGGATTTCTTCGTTTAATCTTGGGAATTCAAGAATAAATAAATGGTTCCTGTTCCGTTCGTTATTGAAATTCTTCCTTAATATGAGTCAATTTAAGAGAATTAAAGATCAGGAGATTAGCAGCTAAAAACGAAAGTTCTCAGAAAAATGAATATTTCTTATGTTTATTTAGACCATTTCTTCTGCAATCAACTAGGTATGCTCAAGGCAGAAAATAAAGAAAATAAGCTCATCCAAGAAATCTATGCTTAACTCGGAAAAAGGAAGAGTAAAATTTGAAAAATGGTCTACAACAGCTTTATTTATATCCCCCAAAAAAAACAACCAGATAAACTTTGGTCTGTGAAAAGGTTAAGAATGAAAATTTTTGATAGAAACTTAAAGGTATTAAATAACGCTTTAAGCATAAAAAAACTGGCTTAAATGGATGTTTATATTTTCGATTTCTGTTCAATAATATATTTTCTGAAAAATCAAATCTAAATTAGTAATTATGATCATTATGAATTTTTTTTTCAAAATTCAATAAAATCTTTTTAGTTTTATGTATCGACAACTGAAGGTTTTTAATACATTTCTTGGATTGAATGGAAGTGTTGAATAAAAAAGTTAAAATAATATTTCTGAGATATCAACAACAAAAAATACAAGATTTTGAAATAGATATTTTTAAGATTCTACCGTTCAATATTGATGATGTGATCTGGAGAATCTAATAATTTGGATTTTTCGAACTATTTATTATTAAGATAGAATAATTCGCTGAATCAAGTGCACAACAGAGACGAAAGGAAGAAAGGATCGTTTTTTATTCAGAACAGTCAAAGGAAGACTTTAAAGTAGATATAAATCGAATAGAGAAGGAAGTAAAAGAGTCACGCAAAAGTAGTGTAAAATCCAGTAGGTTTGAAGTGAGATACATATAAAATGTCAAGATTTATTAAGAGATTCGGAACAAAAGGGATTCCATATTAGATTGACATTGTGCTTTTCAAATTGCAAATGAATGTCATCGTCCCTGATTGCTAGATCTCCGTCACCTTGAAGAGAGGTACTCAATTACATATTTTCTCAGTAGAATATTTATAATAGGAGGATTATCAGTAGTGGGTGTATGCAGGCAAATAGGCAGGAATTGAAGGGCGTTTTTCCATTAAAAACTTTAGTTTTTTAGCATGTGGAATTCGGTTTCGAAACCATTCTAAAAATAATCTTCAACCAACCCTTGTTTTTGGTTTTGGAAATATTCAAAAGGTGACCACAAATGTGAGCTAAAGAACCCAGTTGTTTTAAAGGACAAAGTTGCCAGATTTGACAAACAAGTTATATCTGTACCAACGAAGCTCTATTGGGATGAAAAGAAGCAGGAATTTCTCTCCAAAATCGTAAAAATCAAAACCAAACTCAATAAACTACAAGGCAACAGAATAAATTCTTTATGCAAAAATTGTCTTTTACAGGCTGAGCTGCAGATTAATATCAAGCACTAGAAAACAGTGAAAACTGCTGGAAAGATTGAATTTGATGCTGCATAATATGCTACGAATGAAATTCTAAGCTAAAAAGAGACCCTACCTTTGTAGAAATGTCCAGATCCCTAAGCAAAGTTGTACTTTGAAATCAGAGTTCATGAACTAGGCGATTACTCCCATTACAACAAACCCGAAGAAGAAGAGGAAGAAAGGTATGAAAAAAAGAGATAATTTATTGAAAGAGTTTGTAGATTTTTTTGAAATGATAATTTTTTCAATTATTTTTTTCTTTTCTTAATTTTGATTGATTCGTTGATGGGAAAAAGACCGAACAAATAGAAATAAGCTGCTAGCTCTATCAGAGGCAGGGATGTGTCACCAATGCTTCCAACTATGGATAATAATAGCTAAATCAAGGATATTTCATTATTCAAAGATAGTAAATTACAACAATATTCCTTGATATTTTAGTAATTCTTAAATGAAACTCTATCCACATTTATTTTTATGTTAATTTTTCCATAACCAGGATCTGTTTCACCAATAAGTCGTGTTGAAAGCAAGACAGTCACATTCGGGAATAATTAATCTCAATTAATATCTAAATAATAGTAATTTCAATCTTCATCGTCATCTGCTTACACCTAAGAACCTCCAACTTCAGCTAGAGGGTACAATGAGTTCTAGCAGTAATAGCTCTTATAACAACAAAGGTAGTTATCCGCAGATGCGAATAAAGCATTTTAACCTGCGTTTGGAGCTGGTTTTAACACTTAGACAAGTAGTAATTCTGGGTATAATATCAGTAATAGTCTCAAAGGTAGTTAAAATCTCACTTCTGACTTGAGTAGCTAATCCGAAATGAGGAACTTATTCAAGTAACAAAAAGAAGAAAACACAACTTTAAGAACGAAAATACAGGAGCTCATAGTGGAGAATGAAGGAGTAATAAGAATATGGTTCACATAATAATTGATTTACTTTTTTTTGTTTGATTCTGGCAGTTGAAATCACAGTGCGATAACCTTAAAAACGATAACCAACGAGCAAAATCAAGGATTACAACTCTGGAAAGCTAACAATCTCCATCGACAATGTTCCCATCTGATATGTCCTCCAAGAGATTAGCTTAAAATGACAACTCCTCAGCATAAGAAGCGTTGATAGTTAAACTCAACGAAGAAATCAAATAATTAAAGAGCCTTTAACCGAAAGACAGTGTAAATAACTTACTAACCTGATACAGTCAAAGCTACCAGAAAATTACAATTCTTTTAACTTATTATGCTTTTTTATTGTTTCATTATAGAGGAGTGATGATTTAGAGCGTTAGCTGAAGGAACTTCGTAATACAACTGATTAAGCTCAATCAGAGATTTCGTTACGATTTGAGCGTGAAAAGAGTGTCTGGGAGAAGAAAGTTAAAGATCTAGAGATGAGTTTAGCTGAAGAGTAGCAACGAACAAAAGATCTTCAAAGTGAGCTCAATAGGAGATAAAAAGATGTCGAATATTACAGGTAATTATCAACAAAGAACAATAAGCTCGAAGGAGATAACGAATACGCGCTGTCGTTGTAGAAATAACTTTAAGATTAAGCTGTGAGAAGTTAATAAACGGAGAGTGAATTGAAAAGTAGAATTAAGGAACTAACGGAGGAGAATGCAAGAACGAAAAAGGATAGGGAGTTAGAATTAATCGATTTAAGGCGAGCTAAGACAGAGGGTGATCATGAATTAGCGAAAACATCGAGAGAGTTTGATGGACTTAAGAAAGATAATAAGGAATTGACAGCGAAATTGTAACAAGCGAAGATTGCTTTGTAGTCGTATCTGAATAAAGAAGGGACAGATACTACAACGAAGTCTAAGGAGCTGCAGAATAAACTAGATGATCTTAATAATAAACTTGTCAAGTTATCAGTAAAATGATTCAAAATATGTTCTGGTGTGGTGCATGTGTGATGCATACTAATGCTGTTATTTTGTTTATTCAGGTTGAGAGAGGGAACATCGAAATGGAGAGAGATAACTTAAAAAGAGAGGTGCGCTCTAAAGAAGATGACGCAGTTCGCTTGAGACTAACTTGTTCGGGGTTTGAATCTCAGTTGATTTAAGTCAAGTAGATGTTTTCGGATGTTGTGAATGTTATCATGCAAAGTGGTGATCGCGATTTCATAGACGAAGTGGAGCCTTATTTGAGTGACTAAAATGAGGAAACTGAGACAGAACAAATGCAGATTGGGCTACTGTAATAATAGTAATAGCAGTAGCAGTCATAGAAGAACTTTTTGTCATAGCCTTCTAATATTGGTAATGTTCCTTTCACGAATAATCTTGTGTACAGCTAAACGAAGACGAATGAAATGAATCGTAGTAATGTTTCAGCTGATCGCAATATGGGGATGAATAACAATAATAATACTAATAATAATAATTAGTCGATACTGTGAAATATTATATTCCAGTAAAACTTATTCTTAAAAGTAAGGAACACACACACACATGGTTCTTCTCTTTTTTTTCTTTTTGGTTTAGCAAGTCTCAAGTGATTGACTGGTTTTAAGAAATCCCTTGAGTTATTCATATTGAGATTTAATATTTCATGAGTACTTGTTTGTGGAAAATAATCCTAATTTTTTTTTGAAATGACTATTTGTAACATAACAATAAGCAAAAATGGTTGAAGAAAATTTATATTTTTGGAAATATCTTTGAATAAGTAGTTAAGATTAAGATTCGAATTTAGCTGTGAAACGACTCTATTTGGAAGAGTGCTTTAGAGCTTAAGAAAAGAATTTTTCCAATCTTAAGAGAGAGAGAAAAATAGTTGATATAGTATTCTTGAGAAAAAAGAGATTTCAGCTGCTAGGATAATTTATCAATTATTCCAGCTAAAATCTTCGAAAATCTCGATTTTCTTTAAATTTTGTTTGATTGCTGATGAGCAATGTATCCATGAAGGGAGTAGTTTTCGCTTCAAAAAGTCCATGTAAATCACCCATTGGATAGACAACAAATAGTAGTAGTAGATTAAATGAGAAAACTAGCAATGATTTCATCTTTTCAGCTTCCAAAACTATCAATCTCCAGAACGCCATTTATCCAGTAAACCCTTCTACCAAAATATCCAATCAAGTTTTAGATACAAATACCAGCGGACAGTAATAATATAATCCTCTCAAGCATCCTCTGACACCAACAAGAACCAACAGAAGGATTACAGACAACAGCAATAATAGCATAAGCTACGTAAAGAACATCCTCTCCCGTTCGAGATCACCTTATGCAGCAGCAGGGTAATCATCCTCAGCAATGAAAAATACCTCATTTATTGAGTGCTAAAACAACCCAAATCAGGTGATCGTTTCAAATAATAACCTATAATAAACAAGAAATATCTCAAACAATAATCCTCTCTCCCCTAATAAGTAAATATCCTAAAACCAATCATATTCCTACTTTGGAACTCCTTAGATGTAAAAGTAACAGTCATATTTCTAAGCAGTTCGAAATGGTTAAAACAATCCAAGAATAAATGATAATGATAATAATCTAAATAATTAGAATTCAAATATCAGATACAATAACCAAGATTTTCGTGATAGTACTAACACATATGATCTTAGTTATCCCTCCGATCGACGAAATCAAACCAGTAATGACTTAAACTTTACTAGGAACAAAACACGTAATAATTTAAGTCATGCTAATCATGTAAAGGAACAGTCAATCTACAATATGATTCTAACAGATCTAGGGAAAAATCCAGAGATAATTACTAAAGGATCATCAAAACATAAGGGATTTATGGATCGATCGCAATCAGGAGGTATTCCTGAGAATGATAATGATAAAAATAATAATAATCAAAATAATATGATAAATACGCATTCCAATCCTATTTCAAGAACAGTTAGTGATCATCTGAGAATCATGTAATAGCAATAGTCAAGAATGGTTTAACATAACTAACAAGACATCTATCTGGAATAGAAATACTAATACTAGTAATAATAGGAGTAATTATTATCAAACAACTAAGAATAAAAGAAGAAGTAAGATTTTCAAAAACAATCTCTAGGCATTCTGAGTCTAAGTAATCGGAACTTAGATTAATGTTCCAATCCATAACATGACATTAAACAGACGAATTGTACACGACGAAAGAGTGGTAGTTCCAGTAATATTTCGATTTAAAAAACAGCCTCCAGCACATGCTAGAATTGTTTAAAATTAGATTCAGAAATTGAAAAGCTGCTTGAGATAATCAATCAATGCCAGAAATGCTCCTTAATCGTAGGTAGCAATCCTTGTAGATCAAGCTAGACCTTCCGAGTCTTCAATTAGGTTCCACTGAATTAATCCTAGCAGCTGAATTAATAAATCAGCAGCACTGCAAAAGAATCAAGAGAACTTCTCGAATATGTAACACATCTGAAAAGACAATTAGATGCTGTGAGATAAGAGAGAGATTTAGAGTTAAGTAAGAATGAAGAGTTCGAGTAGAGATTTGAAGTGCAAGATCAAGAACTTACTCAAACTAAAAGATTGAATGCAAATATTAATTAGAAACTCAAGGAATATTAGGAATTCATGAAGACATCTTTTGGAAAGATAAATCTAGTTATATCAAAAGAATGCAGTTAAGAAGCTGATTACCTCAAATAGTTTGTGACTACTGTGATTGATTATGATAAAGGATTGAGAAGTTCATTGTTGAAAGGGACAAATAAAGATTTGCATGAATCTAGTAGGGAAATCTAGAGATTGCAAGATACCAAGTCATAAAATGAATAACTTTCTTCTTCTCTTGTGATTCCCTCAGCGATCAAAGCACTTGACATGGTATATCGACTCAAAACAGCTGATTTATCTGAGAATCCTTTTATTACAAGGGCATCTCCTCCAACGTGATATGCTCTATTTTTGGTTTATTTATAATATACTTAGTGTTGTTAATGCCATGAAGGTTCATTTCACATAGTAAAACATTTATAATAAGGGAGATAAGTTTACTAAGAGAGAGAGAGAGCTCAACGATTAAGTGTTGGTGTGTAGTTATTGTATTGTTGTTGTAGTAAAAAGAAATTATAATTAATAATATTTTTCTGGGAGATTGTTTAGCAAAAAAAAAAGAGAGCTAGAAGGTACTGACTGACACTCTGAAGAGAAACTTCCAACACACGCACTTTCACGCCCTTAGGTACGTGGAAATGAGCTTCGGGAGTGGATTAATGAAAGGAGAGGAGAAGCTTATTGACGTGCATGTCTGTGTGATTGGACAGCAAGGGAGTGGCAAAAGTTCGTTGATTGAAGCGTTTATGAAAAACAGCAGTGAAAGTGATCGAAAGCAGCAGCAACAACAACAACATTAGGAAGTGATATAAAAGAATATTGTAACTGTAGATCATAGCAATTCACGATTTATCATCAAGGAGTGTGAGGATTTAAGAGAGATAGGTTCATATGGGAGTTTAGATAACTAAGAAGAGTAGAAGAAGGAAATAGAATCGCTGAAGTGCAGTGTGATAGTTGTCTGTGATTTAGCGGATTTGATCTTGAAGCCGTAGGAGACTTAGTAATTCATTCAGAAACTGCTGTAAGATGTGAAAAGGAATTCGTCTGTTATTGCTATGATACTTGTAGGTGCGAAGAATGATATCATTAAGTATTCCTAGCATCAGTATTATGTTGAACAGATGCAATAGTAGTCTTCACAGGGGAATGATTGTGAACCATCTTCAACTTCAGCTAATTTTTCCAAAACATTAAATTCAAGACAGACGCACCCTTAGCATGCTACACAGAACCCTTCTTAGACTCTGAAAAGACTTGCAGACATTAATGGTGCAAGTAGCTACATTGAAACGAGTGCAGTGAATAACATCAATGTAGCTCTTGCATTTGAACTTGCTTCTGGACATCTGCAGACTTAAATGTTTATAACTTCTTTCTAGTAGTAATAGTAATAGACATCTTCATGGGGATCAAGAGGAAATGGGAGAATTTAAGATGGAAAAAAGCAGATTCATTTGAAAAACAAAAAGCAAAGGTAGAATGGTGAGAATTACAGTGAAGAGGAGGATAATGACATAAGTGGAATTACATATTACTCCACGTGCTGGTGAAAAGAAATAGGAAGGAAGGAATACACACACAAGCAGATGATAATTTTTCAAACACAAGATGAAGAAATCTAACTAAAATGATTGAATTCCTTGAATAATTTTGTTTACAAAACTATTTTTTAAATGTATGTACAAATTATTTGTGATGTTCTTGTATTTCTTAGCAGAAATGTTGTAGAGTGGAAGGTTGATACATATCTTCAAGAAAGAGAGATAAAGGTGAGATACTGTGAATAGTTAAACAGATAAGCATATTGTTGTTATTTTTCTTCTTTTTTTTGTTCTAACTCTTAGACGAAATCAGTTTTTGTGTGTGAAGTTGAGAGGTGTGTGTTCTCTTGAGAATTAATAATGATGAGAGGGGAGAGATATTTACTTTCGATTTGAAATTTTTCATCAAAGATTTCAGTCAGCGAAGGGACAACATAAGAAAACCAAAGAAGTTAAGAATTTCTCATTTAAAACAAAGAAAATACAGAATTAATTATTACTTATTTAAATAATAGCTAAGAATTTATGATTTAACGAGGATAAGTGATTGAAGTGCAGTTTAACCATTTATTATTTTTTAACATCAACAAAAATGTTTGATCCTTTAAGATTGTTCATATCTTTGGGTCTGTTTCACTGATTGTATTAGAGACTTTGTTTTA
>Ga0302285_10002112_pt1 | contig 11140 bp, 5 predicted proteins | sample III_Fen_E2_2_FD_200455 | JGI IMG/M metagenome (GOLD analysis project Ga0302285, IMG submission 200455) | Peat permafrost microbial communities from Stordalen Mire near Abisko, Sweden - III_Fen_E2_2 | ecosystem: Environmental > Terrestrial > Soil > Wetlands > Permafrost | place: Sweden: Abisko...
TTCGTGTTGTAAATGAAATTAGGATCCATTTTATATTTCTATTCGAATTTTGTATGCCATTTTTCTAAAAAATTCGCAGGAATTACAACAAAATCTCCTTTCTGTTGTATCTGAGCTAGAATCGTCTCATTGTTGTAACTCAAAATGAAATTATATAAATTCTACGCTACAAGCTTTGCATATTGCTTCTGAGAATCTATTTTATCAGATAAATCAACAAGATCTTGTAATTCTTGTAATGGCTAGATCTTCACAACTAACTTAACTCCTGCACATTAGTTGACATCAGGTTTAATAGGAAAACCAGTCCTGAAAATATCACTTGGGCGAGCATTGCCTACAGCACCGATGAACTCAATGGAAGCAAAAGGAGGAGCAGAGTAGTACAACGAAGCTCCATATCCATCTTACAATGGAGCGCTTAAGAAAAATGCAATATTTGGGACTAATGCTGGGTTGGGGAGGTCTACGAAGAACATGCCATTGATATACTCGAAATTCAAGAAAGGGATTTAACCTGGCACCATGATACCGAAACCTGGAGTGGATAATTGTGGTTGTTGTATTTGTTGTTCGTTTTAGAAATTCATTTGCATTTTGGATCTGATTTGGAAGATGTGTATGTAAAATTATGCTGGATTCTGAAGATCTTTGTCAAAGTCTATGGTGATTGTAGGATTTGGAGTTCGCTAAAGTGATTTCAAAATATCTTTTATGCCTCTCTGCCTGGGTGTTTGAGTATAATTTGTTTTGCTTCTAAAGATCAATGTCTCTTCTTGGTTATCGTCTATTTCTTAATTCTTATGTTTGCGCTAAATACTCTATTTGTGTTTATTTATTTTTCTTTTGTTTTCTTTAGGATCTGATTAGCTAGCTTTCTATTGTCTATGCTTTAGATTCTCTCTCTCTTTGACTATTCTACTATTCTTCCTCCAATAATGGATTTCAAAAATATCAAATTCTAGAATTTGTTGTTAATTCATTCTATTCTTTTTCGAAGATTCTAATATTCTTTAGATGTTTGAAGATTACAAGGACATAGTAGAGCATTTTCATAACATGTTCATAGTTGATTAAGACATCTCTTTTAAGAAATTGGAAGAAGTTGCCATTAAAAGCAATCAGCAATTAACAAAATACTTGAATTAAATAAAATTCTCACGATTAATTTAACTAACTTGAAAATGAAGTATTACATTGAAACAATTAAAGGAAAGAAACAAGCTGCAAGAGAAGCGATTAGACAAAAGATTATTATCAAATAACTGTGTGAATTTTTATGAGTGAGGGCATTGTATTTTTTTGGTTATTAGGTACATGAATTAGATTAACTTTAAAAATAAGGAGGGAGAATACATACTTAGAAATTCATTGGCCTGTAGTTATTAGTTATTGCTGAGGTAATTACAAATACATTTATCTCTTGTATAATTATCATAAAAAAATTATCCGGCACTACTTGCTTGAGTTTAGAACAAAATAGCAGAGAATAAATGATTGCACAAATTCATAAGATAGAATAAACCATTGGAAGATTTGAAAGATAATCTCCTTTCACTCTCTCTGTTAAGTTAATTTGGAGAATCAAACTAGCAATTTTAATAAAAGAGATAATTTCAATCTTTTTACACTTTGAACAGAACATCTAATTTCTGAAAAAATAATGAGATCTTCAGTTATTATTTTGTTAGTATTGTCAGTATTGACTACTTCTATCTTAGCAGGAACTCAAAAACAATGCAGAGCATTAGTCCTTTCGGCAGGTGGAGACATGGGATCTTTTGAAGCTGGAGCTGTCTCAGCTATTGTCAACATTGTTAATGCACAAGAAGTTGAATATGATGTACTTACAGGTAATCAAAATATATCTTCACAAAAAATCTACCTTATTCCTCTAATTTTCCTTGAAAACTTATCTCCATAGGCATATCGATTGGTAGCATTAATTCCTTAGGTTTATCATAATTCCCTAAGGGTTAAGAAAAAGAAGCTGCATAATGGCTAGTGAACTTATGGAAGCCACTCAAGCGCACTGATATCTACAAAAATTACAAAGGTGGGTTAGTTCAAGGTTTACTCTACGAACGAGGTCTATTTGACAGCAGCCCTTCTTTGAATCTCCTAAAGAAGGTCATAACTAAAGCACCTTAACGTAAACTTAACATTGGCACATGCAATCTCAGAAATGGAGAGCTCGTGAAATATCATGAGAATCTCTCCGTTCCAAATCTCATCGAAGCTGCGTTGGCTTCTGGATCCATGCCGACTTTCTTCCCTTATTCCACATTCGATGATGAAATATACGTTGATGGTGGTACTGTAAGGGGATATTAGTTTTAATAAGGGAATTTTAGTTATGTTAAAATTCTTTCTTTTATCCTTAAAGACTGGTGTTCTAGTTGACATTAGTGGAGCAATTACCAGATGCAGAGAGATTGTAGATGACGATGCAGACATTACCTTGGATGTTGTCTTCGTTCAGTTTGCTAAACTTGATTTCTGGTCCACCAACAAGAAACAAAAACCTTATGATGTCGCTCAACGATCTGTAAAAACATTCATTCCCTCTTCAAACTACATACCTCCTCTCAATTCTCTAACAAATCTGTTTTTTCTAGAATAACATCCAGACATACACGAAGCACTACAGAGAATACATTGAAGCTAGAGATTTAAACCCAAGTATTAACTTCAGATACATTATCAAGCCATCTAAAGCACTCTACATGCCTAGCTTGCCATTCGTAAGAGACAGAAACAAAGAAGAACAATTGATTTATTGAGTGTAACTGACAATATCTCTTTTGTTTTCTTTCTTTTTGCAGTTATTCAGTAATAAGTAGATCACTGATATGATTCAACGAGGTTACGACGATGCAGCTGCAATCATCAAGAGCTATCCCAGTGGAAATGGAGATGCATTCTACTCAGAATCTGTCTCAGCATTGAAGAATGAGCTGAATGTTAGTGGCTCAGGACTTAAAGAAAACGCAGGTCATATGAATAACCGTATTAGACACTACAACAAACTCAAGGCTAGTCTCATGAAATGAGTATGAACAGCGGAATGCAGAGAAGGAGGGCATTTAGAGAAAGTAATAAACAATATTAATAAAGTGATATGAAGAAAAAAAATGATCTTAATTAGAAGTATATTGGTTCTTTTTAGGCCATACGTTCATGTCGCTGTTGTTGAAAAATGAAAAAATGAGTTACATAATATTAGTAAATTAAGGAAGAATTCTGAGAAAAACTAACATCACATGCACATACTCATACATACGCACACATTAAGTTATTCATTTTTCCTTTTTATTCCTAAGTACATACATATACACTGTTCCATTTATCTTTCTTTCCTACTTGAGTATCTCAAAATCCTTATCATTAATGTATTCTTCCCATTTCCTATTTGGAAAGAAGCCATAGTTGCACACTGTATACGGTGTCTTATAATCTAAGAGTAAATTCAATCCTTAATAGAACCCTTTCCCGCTAGTTAGAATCAAAATTAGCCCATCTGGCTTGCAGACTCTTTTCATTTCTTTCAGTGCTTTCGCTGGATTCACGTAATACTCCATCGCGAATGTGTCGACTACAGTATCGAAGACATTATCCTTGAATGTGAGATTCTCAGTGTCATCGATTTTATACTCATAGTCGGAGAGTTAACTGGATGTTTTCTGTAACGCCGCTTCGAGCATATTCGAACTCCAATCGATTCCTAGGACTTTAACATTCGGTGGATAGTATTTTAGGTTTCTAGATGTGCCCACACCTGTTTCAAGGACAAATCCTTGTGCGTATGATAATAGGATTTTACGATATTATCCGATTTTTGAGAGGTCTTCATAGGAATCTACTGATCGATCGTAGAGCAAAGCCATGTTTTAATGGATGTTAAAGAGAAACTATCTCTTGCGGTTAGAGTTTTTGTAGTATTCTTCTTCGAAGGCAACGATTTAGTGATACTTATAAGACCCATATGTCACAGCACCAAACAGTAATGTAGCTGATATTCCGTATTTTATGTATTTCGCCATGCTTGCTAGAAGGATTGGTAGATTGTTTTGAAATAAACGACTAAAAAGGGAGAAAATAGTATTTTTAGATAATATCTTTTTTTGACCAAAGTTGTTCTTTCTTTTCCCTTCTAAAACAAGAGACGAATTGGGATTTAATTACATACACAGAGAGATACAGAAGATTCTTAATTGATTTATTATGTTTTTGTTTTGTTTTTTTGAAATGAAAAGTTTAATTCAATAGAGTGCCAATATTGGATAGTATATTCACTGGTAAAAGAAGAAATAAATTTCAAGATGAGTTTATTAGAAAAAATCTAATAGTAGACCTTCATATTGTTTGATATTTGTTTGCCTTATTTGACAAGAGTTTAGCAGAAGCAGTTATGCCAAAATAAAGCACACATCTCAATCCAAAGAAGAATCAAAGATTATTATCAATAAATATCCCTTTCACTGATTCTTTGAGTTGATCTGTTCACTTCGTTTTTGCAAGGAAACACGAGTCAAAATGATTTATTACTCCTTTTAATATTACAAGGTTTTTATCAAAAATAAGTTATTCATTATTTCGTATTTACCTCGTAAGGATTCATCACTTCGGTACTCCTCCTTAAGTTAACTTGAATCAAACCGAGCCCTGTTTTCTCTCTCTAGTCTTTACAGAGGAAACAACAATCAAAACAATAATTGAAAATTTGCTGCCATGATCCTAAGTGCAAGAATGATGTTACCTACTCAGAATTTGTTAGAGCTATGATTCTACTCTCGGTGCCTCTAATAATTTAATATCTAAGAGCTACGTTGGTTACCTTAAGTAATCTATTCAGAAAAAATAGTGGCATAGATGGCAAGATGATAGACTAGGAGGGGAATAAGAAATAAGGGACTTATCTAATACAAGAATTGTGAATATTCAACTAGGTATTGAGGTCAATAAAGATTTCTTTTAAGTAAAAGAATCAGCAATACCATGAACTTCTTCATGTAGTATTCTTGCTAGAGAACAGTAATAGCAAGTATTAGATATTTTCCTTTTGGAATTACATTTCTGATGAAAATAACACTTTCTCTTTTCTTTTCTTTTTGTTCTTTTGTGTAGCAAGAAGATAACTAAAATCAATCCCCTTCTCCCCAAATATTTGATCAAAGTATTTGATTGATTAGCTTGGATAATAAATACCTTCAATTACCTTTTTGCAAAGATCCCAAAGTATTATTAGAATCGACACAAAACCTAATTTTGCATATCTGACTATCTAAAACTTTCATTCACATACCCTAAACCCTCCATTATGTTGAATAAATCTTGTAAATATCTCAAGAAAACTATTTATTTACTACACATGCAGAAGCTAACATAACTTCACAACAAACGTAGCTGATAATCCCTTGAAATAACTTATCGTTGTTCCTCTCAATGATGTTCTTTATGTTTCTTCTCCCTGGGTAATTGTGCGCCTAGAGCATGTTCAAGCTTGCTGATGACACCAGGCTATGGGATAGCCTTTCCATTTTCATAAGATTAAATAGTCTATTTAGATTCACTCACGAGAGTACCAAGCTTCTCTTAAGTAAGATTCTTAGCTTATCTAGCTTGTTGTAAAGCTAAAGAAAAGTCATGACTGACATGGTCGATAGCAGTGTTCTCCTCATTGAGCACTTTAGCAATATGCTTTCCATCGACATCAGCCTTATTCAGATGCTCGTCTATGTTGAATAAGGAAACAAAAAAGGATAAAAGTTAAAAAAAGAGGGAATTATTGTTAGTAAATCCTTACGTTTTGCAACAGTAGCAACTCTTCCTTGTTCATTGAGTGCTTCCATAGCTTGTTTGCTGGTGCCTTTCTTCTCAATGACCTTATATTCCCAATCTTGATGTTCCATTTATGATAATCTGGTTGTGTGTTTTGTAATTTCTTGTTTTGAAAAATAGTGAATTGTGCGACTTATTAATTAAATTAATTTCCATCGCAGCTCTCAATGCAGATTCTTCAATTTAAAGGGTTGTCTAGGATGTTATGTCACTTTCGATGGTTTACAGGATACTTTCTTCGGTTTGAATCTATCTATTTCGATTTTACTGTTCGGATATCGATAAAGGATTTTTTTCGAATCGTTTTTTTTTGTTGCGTTTTTTAATCTCAAAAATCAAACATTTTTTGCTAGATTTCTAAACTTTTTAGCATACTAAAGTACAATATCCAGGCATGGTAGTCTTTAGGATGGTATTTTCAGTCTAACCTAATGGATATTTTTGGAATTTGAATTTTATTGAGCCATCAGATATGAGATTTGTTAAGATATCTTGTGTTTTAATAATTTAATCTTTTTCATTAATTTGAGTATCATTAGTTTCTCATTTATTCTAGAAATGAAAGGAATATGTCCCTTTAAATTCTTTAAAATCTAGTGGATTCATTTTTAATAAAGCCTAATGAAACACAGATAGAATAAAGGCAATTAAGTTTATCAAAGTGAATAGTATTGTGGAAATTAAATGAGATGATATTGAAGGTACTAGCTAGCAGCCATTAAATGAATACTATTGTTGTAAAGAAGGCGTCATTGGGGGATAGGTTGAATGCCTAGATAAAAAAGGAAAACACACATTTATTCGATTTCCTTTTTTAATTAAGCAGATAATTAATGATTTGATTGAATCCCTCCTCCCCCTCTCCCCTTTCACACAAAAAATTACTCATATTCATAAATAACTCTTGTTCTTGATGTATTTGTTGTTAAACTATTAATATTGTAAATTTTTTGATGAAATAAAAGGTGATAAATAATTAAAAAAGAATAAGATAAATAGAGGTAATCTATGTGTTCGGAAACTAAAAATAAAACAATTTCTAATAAATTAAAATGTAATTCACAAGTTTTTCCATTCTTTTCATTTAGTTTGTTGAGTATTGTTTTTAAAGATAATTAGATTTGTAAAGAAAATACACATTCGCGTATATGTCCTTACTTTCTTTGGGATCATTCTCAAAAATTTTAAAGTTACAAATCATCATTCAGATACATCTACATGATACTAGACATATTAAAAAGCAACAAGTAATAGTCTTGCGTTGAGTTTAGATTCCTCTGAAGAAGATTAGTTTGAAATTTATGTGATTATAAAAATTCTGATTTCTTCAATTAGCTGATTAGATCTAAAAATATGTTAATTTTGAAAACTCTACTTAAACGAAATATTAATTCAGCTTTTATTGATCAAATATGTCCATTTGAAAAAGCTGAACTTCCAAAGAGAGGTCTATGTTCTTCATTTGTTTGGCTAATTTTTTAAGTTTAAAGTTTCACTTAGCTTTTTATATCAATCAAAAATTAATCTTCTATTGTTCTTTTGGTGTTCTTGGAATTGATCAGATATTCATTTCTGGGGGATATGAGATAGAAAAAGAAAAAATTTAGAATTTTATGAATCTAATTTGAACCTTTGAAAAGGAAAGATATTAGGAAAATAAGAATATTACATCCAAAACTACTCTTATTAATGATTTTCAATCTTTGTGTGGGTAGGAATGCGAGCTGATTGAAACAAAGAAAAAACTAAATTGAAAAAACTCAATAGCTAGAAAAGACGTAAGATATTACAGAAAAATGAAAAAAACTCCTGATGATGATGATGATGGAATTCCTAATAGCTGCATTCAAGTGACTTAGAAATAGGTTAATAATCCCTTGAAAATTTCGAATGAGGATATCTAAAAGGTTCTTTAAGTTAAGTGTAAAAGGCACCCACAAAAGAATGCTAAATACCTTCATCTGGTGCCAGATGTAGAAAATGCAAGAATTTGCAATATGTGCGTAAGGCAAGATGATATCTCAAGCAAAAACTACCAGGACATTCGCGAAGTTTTTTTAGAATCGAGCGAGAGAGACTTGTTAAGCTACCCCGTCCTAACAGACTCAGAACCTGGTGAAATCCTCTAAACTGTTGGTGACTGCATGAATTAAGAAACAATTCAAATGGAAAAATTCTTCTTGGAACTAACAAACTAGATTGAAGTGATAATGCGAGGAAGGTAAGAAGCTCGAAAGTTGAAACTAACGCAAAAAGGTGACATCTATTAGCGCTCTAAGATCGATTGGTCTGAAATAATTGATATCGAAAATCTTCAACAGATTCTTTTAGACAAAAATAATGAAGAAAGACTGGTATAATTTATCCGCAACCATGTCTCAAATGCAGAGAGAAACACTCAGAAGATAAAAACAATCTATGATTAATACCTAGGTATCAAGGATGAGTTTTCGATGGAATAACCCAACAAAATTAGAAGTCTGGTATGTGCACTTCTTGAAGAAATTGACTTTTTTAAAGGTACTCATCCATCTCCTATTCAAGCAATTTAGCAAGTAAATTATTATTCTTTATGGACTTTCAGATTTTTGTTTGAAACTCTTGTGTCATTAATGCTTTTGTTATTGCCTGATTCGATTTGTAGAGTGACGAAGAGCTTCAAAGAAAATAAAAAGAGTTGGAGGATTGCTAAACATAGATTCTCCAATCTTAGCAAACTTTGTAAGATTTGCAGCTGATTTTTGAGGAAAAAATACGAATCTTAAATGAAACACATTCATAGGAAATCATCAGCCTAAAGCAAGAAAATTCTGATCTCAAGCAAAATATAATTGGTAAAAAATAAGAAATCCCTGATTTGATGCCAGAAATTTAGTTCATAAAGTAAGATAACTCTGATCTCAAGCAAAATATTTCTGATCAAAAATAAGATATATCTGGCTTGAAGTTAGAAAAATAGGCCATAAATGAATAAAATTATGGTCTCGAGCAATAATTCAATGTATTATTTTATTTAATTTTTTCAATTCTTTGATTTTAATAATTTTTTAGGGGGAAACAGTGAGTACCTGGAGCTTGATAAAATAATTAGACCATTCACAGAAATCCTCTTAATTAGTGAACCAGCAGCCAATTGAAGTAAATTAACATTATGAATTCATAAAAAAGTACTAAAAGAATTGAATTTTTAAGTATTTTTGAGTAATTTTTGCTAAATATTTTTCTAAGAAACCCAAATTTAAACTGTGAAAGAAGCAAATACTTAAGCAGATATTACAATATTAAAATTTTAAAATGTAAAGAGAAGTAAATAAAATGATTTCAAGTTTCTTCTCATTTACACCCATTTCTTGATTTTACGAATGTGAATGAATTAATTTTCCCAAAAGCTGTAAATTCATCTTGACCATTGATTTTCTTTTCACACTATGTATGCTACCAAACCTTCTAGAAACTCTTCTTTCTTCTGAGGAATCCCCTTCCTCTTGTATGGATGTCTTAATGAGGGATGTATTTCAGGAACATTTTACTCTAAGAAGTGCAGATTATTAAATGTTCTTTTATTTTTAACAACCAAACAGAAAGAATTGCAGCCATTCAAACCCGCAGATTTATTGCCTGAGACCAAGCTTATCTTAGGAAATTATCAGGACTCTAAAAAGCTTTCCGTAACAAAGAACAGTGATCAAGAGCTTGTCTTCTACAATAACGATAATACTTAGAAATAATATTAAGGTTTGGCCTACTTGGACTTTGTCTTGAACCCTTCAACTAACTATGTCATCCATGTACAATTACAGTAAGCCAAAGGATAAGATAAGTGGTTTTAGTTTGGTTTGCTTCCGGATTCTGTGAAAGATGGTTCTACTTGGGAATTATTGAAATGGCTAGAATACTCTGAGTATGGTCAAGACGGTCACGTCAATACTTTACTGAAAGGAAAGGACATAAGAACAAAAGACAAATCTCTTACAAAAAGAAGCCTTGAAATGAGGATAAATATCAAAAAATAGATCCTCAGAGTCGGCTCACTTCCTAACTATGAGTCTGTTGTCCAGATTGATAACCCAAATGAGATTGAACCTGCCACTCCTTACAGGTTCTATCTCTATGGGTTAAACAAGAATACTAAGATTATTATTAAAAAGTTGGAGACTGTTAGCTAATTTGATGACCTCATGTGAATCAATCAATCTATTCGCACGCATGATATTATTCTTTGACAATTTGTGATATTTTTTGTTACATATTGAGTAATATATTCTCTTCCATTTAAATTTGATTAGATTAGTTTATTTCATTAAGGAAAGGACTAAAATACAGCCGAATTAAATTCAGAAGAAAAAAAACATCTCTCCCAACCATTATTAAGTAGTTGTTAATTTTTTTATTAAACCATTCCTCTCGACCTTTTCATTTCCACTGGTTATTAATTTAAGAAAACTGTTTCTTTTTTCAAATTTAATTCTCTCTCAAAATATTTCTTACTTATCTTTACCACTTTCTCATTAACATATTCTTACGACTTTCGAATTCTTGTCTAAAAAAATAGACTGAATCACTAATTATCAATAAATCCCAAATCTTCTTTTAATTACCTTCAAGAAACAACTTTTCTTAAAAATAATGTCGGCACTAGGATTTGAACCTAGAACTATAGTTTCGTTTATGCATTGGCATATTACAAAAGCTAGTTATGATACCATCGTGATTTCATTTCACCATACCGACCAACTACTCAATCTATTAATCTATTTCCTTTTATATTTTTCTCTGAAAAATCTTCCTCCCCTTTTTCTTTTTTAGATGCAAATCAAAATTAAATGAAGATAACTATGGAGATACCATTTTTCTCAGTGATTGAAAACATAATGAATTATTTCTTTAAAAAAGAAGTGCCGATACTAGAAAACGAACCTAGAATAAACGATTTTCATCATTTGTTATGCCTTCTTAACTTATTTTCACCATATCGACATTCCTTTATTTTACCAAATAATAATACAGAAATATCAAATATCTATCTACTGCTTATGATGAGGAATTTCCAAATGATTTTATATATTTTTCAAGAAAATAATAGTCTATTGATCAACAAAGAATAATGTGGGAATTAAATAAATAATTGCAGTTCTATCCTTATTAATGACGTTTGATCATTAAGTGAGGAAAATGTGATCAGATTTTAGCAAACAGAAATATTTAATTGATAAAACTTTGAGAAAACTCAACATCTACAAAAGATATTAGATATAAGAAATGGAATATATTACTCCAACTAACTAAGACCCAAGCAACC
>Ga0302285_10002113_pt1 | contig 11137 bp, 12 predicted proteins | sample III_Fen_E2_2_FD_200455 | JGI IMG/M metagenome (GOLD analysis project Ga0302285, IMG submission 200455) | Peat permafrost microbial communities from Stordalen Mire near Abisko, Sweden - III_Fen_E2_2 | ecosystem: Environmental > Terrestrial > Soil > Wetlands > Permafrost | place: Sweden: Abisko...
CAAACCATTCAGTTCCAAATCTGCGAATTAATGGCTCTTTTAAAAACTGATATACAGGCACTCCCAATTTACCGCCAAGCTTGCGCGCACAACCACACACACTCCAACGGTGGTAATTTACAGCTGTAAATTCATCATATTTTTGAAGACGAACCGGATACAAATGACAGGAAATAGGTTTATAGAAATTGGTCTTGCCTTCACGAAATGCTTTCTCAATAGCACATTTACAAACGCCTGATTCATCTGTGTACGTAAATACACACTCCGCACCGTTCACTATCGAAGTCACAGGCTCTCCATCCTGATCGATATAGGAAACACCTTGTTTGTTGATAACCGACTTAGAAGCTTCAGATAAATCATCCCAAATCACCGGGAGTAAATTCTCTATTATTTTTACTTCTTCCTCTTCCAAAGGCGCCCCATCATCGCCTTCAATGCAACAAATTCCTTTACAAGAATTTAAATCGCACACAAAGCGTTCTTCCAATAACTCGAGACTTATTATAGTATCATCAATTTGCAACATTTTTCCGTTTTTTAGGGAACAAAATTATAAGATATAAATCTATTTATTGGTCATCATGACCTTTTAATACCGGCAAGCTAATATGATACTTAACTGCCAAAACTCTTGTAACTATCACAGAAAGAGCCGAAAAAAGCTGTGTAAACACTGGAGATATATCCATTTTAGTACAACCCCAAAACACCAATCCGCCAATTACACAAGCCAAAGCATAGATGTCTTTTCTGAATATTAATGGCACTTCGTTGATTAGTATATCTCGTGTAATACCTCCTACAGATCCCGTTATCATACCCATCACAATTGCCACCCAGAAAGGGAATCCTGCATCGAGCGAACGTTCAATACCTACAACAACAAATAAGCCCAACCCAATCGCATCAAAAATGAAAAAAGTATTATTCAGCCGAATCAGATATTTCCCAAACAAGATAACTGAGAGCAAGGCAAGTCCGGTAACAATCAGATAGGAAGATTGAAGCATCCAGAACGGAGTTACATTCAACAACAAATCCCGAGCGGTTCCACCTCCAATTGCTGTTACAAGACCAACCACATAGGCGCCAAACCAATCAAACTTTTTGGCTGAGGCTAATCTTATTCCACTTATTGCAAAGGCAAAAGTTCCTGCATAATCTATTAAATTGATAAAATTCATCTCAATTTAGACATATTTAGACATTCTCACTTTGATTATAAGAAAAAAAGAAAGCGCATCAAAAAATTTGATACGCTCCAATTATATCTTTTGATACCAATTATTTCTTTTCAGGTGCAGCTGTTGGTTTCGCTTGATTTTTTGCAGCTTCAGTTTTTTCTCCAAAATCAGGAGTCACTACTCCGGGTTCGCTTTGTTTAGCCTGTTGTACTTGTTCTTTTATTTCAGAATCGTTAGTTGCTGAAACAGCTTGATGCTTATGAACACCTACGGATATAATTGACAATAGTACAACGCCAATTACTAATCCCCAAGTCATTTTTTCAACAAAATCGGTTGTTTTTCGTACACCCATGATTTGATTTGAAGACGAAAAACCGGCAGATAAACCACCACCTTTCGAGTTTTGCACCAAAACAAATAAAGTTAGTAATACAGAGAGAACAACGATTAAAATGATAATAGCAATGTACATAATATTGTTTATTTTTTTGAGTTTGTGATAATCTTTTCTAAAAATCGAATTTGGTCTGCAAAGTAAATACTTTTTTTCGGATTATTCAAATTTAAAGCCCTCAATATTTCAATTGCTTCAGCGTATTTTCTCTCAGCAATAAGCTTTTTGACGATTTCTTCCGTCACTTCGCTTTTAGTATCGATTAATTTTCTTTCTACAGTTTCTTTCGTGAGAACAACAACATCTTGTATTTGCTTTTCTCTGTCAATCTCCTGAGTTTGATGATTCGTAGGAGAAGCCACTATAGATCGAGCCATTTTCAGACGTTCGGCCAAATTCTTTAATGATTGCTTCGTATCACCTCCTTCCGATTCTACTGAGTCAATCATATCAAAGTAATCGCCCGCTGATTTTGTTTTGGTTGACAGACTGCGACGATAAGGCTCAGACACTATCAATTTTTCCGGGTAAAGATAATAATACAACCAACGTCGGCTAGAACAATAAAGCGATGCTATTCTGAGGTTAGTGGTAAATTGAATACTATTCGATTGCTTCAAAGCCTTGGTATGAAAAATTCTGGATGAAGCAAAATACGGGTACGAATCAACCAACTCTTTTAAGTCGGACACGTAATTATTCGTAACCAATTCCGGCTTATCTACAATTGATATAAATTCTTCGTGTGTCATTCTTATAAAAACATTTTGATAATAAAATCAGACATCAACAACTCTGGCTAATGCTACACCAGACTTAAACGAAATCACCATTTAGCTACTGTGTCGTTATATATATTATCTACAATATCACTTATCATTTGTTTAATCAACTGATCCTGTACATCATTCAACATCAAGGTACTATCAAAAGATTGGAAAGCTGAATACGTTTTATCAAAATCATCTTCAGGATTCTTACTATTTGTAAACCTGACCTTAAGTGTCAATGTAATTTTAGTTTTGGATGCATATGAATCTGCAGAAATAGCCATTGGGGTTAACTGATATCCAACAATTTCGCCTTCTAAATGTAAATCTCCCCCTTTCTTTACTGATTGTAAGCGGGTTTGCTTGCTATACGCATCTCTCAATGCTTCTGAAAACTCTTGTGACAAGGGTGGATAAACCAGTTCTGCATTATTGGGAAAATCGGAAATTGAAATTGTTTTAATTTTTGTATAATCAATATTAGAACCATTAAATTTGTATGAGATTGAACAAGATGCAACCAACAACATCATCCCTATTAGGAATAAAGTTCCATTCAAATTCTTAAGCCATGTACTATTTTTTAAGTTCATATATCTTTTATTATTCAATTCCGTATTCTTTAATTTTTCGATATAAAGTTCGTTCGGAAATATCTAGTTCGTCAGCAGCTAATTTTCGCTTTCCTTTGTATTTATCCAGCGTCATTTTTATCATTTCTCGTTCCATTCCAGCTAGGGTTAGCGGCTTCTGCATTGACTCTACCTCGTGATACTCTTCTGCATCCTGTATAGGCTCTGCCTCATCATAATGATTTTCGAAAGGTTTTGCATCTCTTACAACTTTCTCGTTTTGATATTCAACCGGTGAATTTGATGCTGAAATTATTGTATCTTTTCTGTTTAAAAAAGATGTGGAATAATTTAAGTCATCATGTTTTATATCAATATTTTGGCTGCTTATGATTTCGTGAACAATTTTCTTAAGATCTGTCATATCTTTTTTCATATCAAAGAGTACTTGATACAAAATTTCCCGTTCACTATTAAATGTTTTTGCATCATTTGTTGAAGCAGAGAATAAAGCCGGTAGCCTCTCCACGTCATCTTTAGGTAAATAAGTGCGTAATATTTGAGCTGTTATTTCTCTTTGTTGCTCAATGACTGATATTTGTTCTGTAATATTTTTCAACTGTCGAACATTACCATTCCAATAATAATTGGATAAAAGTTGTCGGGCATCATCAGTCAGCCTCACAGCAGGCATGCGGTATTTTTCAGCAAAATCGGACGCAAACTTTCTAAACAACAAGACAATATCTTCCTTCCTTTCTCGTAGAGCAGGAACAGAAATAGGCACAGTGTTAAGTCGGTAGAATAAATCTTCCCTGAATTTCCCATCGCGGGTAGCTTGGGTCATGTTCAAATTTGTTGCTGCCACTACCCTGACATTTGTCTTTTGGGTTTTAGAAGACCCAACTTTAATAAATTCACCGGTTTCAAGTACGCGTAACAATCTTACTTGCGTTGATAAAGGTAATTCACCTACCTCATCAAGAAATATTGTACCTCCATCTGCTACTTCAAAATATCCTTTTCTATCGGCTGTAGCTCCAGTAAACGATCCCTTTTCGTGACCGAAGAGTTCAGAATCAATTGTTCCCTCGGGTATAGCTCCACAATTCACTGCAATGTAAGGCCCATGTTTTCTATGGCTATAATAATGTATAATCTGAGGAAAGTTTTCCTTACCTACACCACTTTCACCTGTTATTAATACAGACAAATCAGTTGGGGCTACTTGTGCTGCAATATCAATTGCTCTGTTTAGTAGTTCAGATGTACCAATTATACCAAAGCGCTGTTTGACAGCTTGTATTTCTGACTGTTGCATATTGAAGAAAATTTACACTGTAATTATGGCATAATAAACATGACAAAATTACAAAATAAATAAAGAACTATAACCTAAAAAAAAATAAAAATGTAGTCAAAGATACTGTTATCACAGAAGAGTCTATAAATATTGATACTAATCAGTATATCAACTATGCTGTATAAGATTACAATTTCACAAAAAAAAGAAGTAGAATTATCAATTCTACTTCTTAGTAATTATTCGTTATGAGTATGAACTATTTTTTTCCTTTTAAAGATTTATCTAATCCATCTATAGCGCGTAAGGCAACTTCGTCTTTTGGGTTGATAGCTAAAATCTTATTCCAATATACTTTTGATTGAACCCAATCCTTTTTTTGATAATAATAGAAACCTAAATATCTTGAACACTCATTAATAATTGAATTATATTTTGCATCAGCTTTAGCTTCAACAATAGCCAAAGTTTGTTCGTAATAAGGTTTAGCTAATCCAAAATCCGTTTCAGTTTCAAGCCCAAAATTTGCCAATGCTCTCCAACGACTCCCACGATAAACAGTTGGTTCAATTGAAACAACTTTAGCAAAAAGAGTATCCGCTTTTAGTAAATTATTTCTCTTCAGTGTAGGATCTAATTTATCAACATTTGCATAGTTATAATACAATTTCCCTAAATCCAAATATACATCAGCATTTATTTTATCTTCAGGCAATAGGCTAACAAATTTATTATACGTTGCAATAGCATTCACATAATCAAGTTTCTCAGCATACATATCCGATATATTTTTAATAAATCCTATCTGTTTATTATCTAAATCATAAGCTTTTCTAAATTGCTCAATAGCTAAATCATATTGCTTTTTAGCACGTAGTGCATTTCCGTAATAAGTATAATCGTAATATGATAGCTCTGGATGATCAGACTTATTAAAAAAAGCATCTCCAGACTTAAGTGCATCATCATATTTCTCTAATGATACAAAATTATACATTGCCAGCCGATTAAACACGGGATTTCTTGGTGATTTTTGCAAACCTAATTGAGCGACTTCTAATGCCTTCTTAAAATCACCACTGTAAAATACAGATGACGCATATTTTGTAAAATCAGCAACACTTGTGTTGCCTGATTTCAAATAGTTGTCGTAATACTCAGTAGCTTGTTTAAAATCGTTGTTAGCGTAATACAAATCTCCTAATTCCCGGTCAGCAAGCAAAAAAGTAGGTTCTTTAGCTTTCAGTTCATTAAGTTTAGAAATTGCCAACGCTGAATTAACTCCTTTATATGCTCTTGCATATTTAATATAGGCTTCTTTACAATTAGCATCATATAGTATAGCCATCTCATAATTGCTACAGGCAGCACCTACATCCTTTTTTGCTAATTCAATGTCACCGGATAAAACTGCCAGTGGAGCATATTTAACCTTGATACCTTTCGCCTTTTCTCTATAGTTTATTGCGTTATCAAATTCTCCGTTCGCTAAATAAGCTTCAGCAGCAGCAATGTAAAAATCGGGATTTTTTTTTGCAACCGGTAATTTCAACGTGCTTTGAATTTCTTGCTCAGCAACCTTAGGATTAGATTTAATCTTAAGCATGGCCAATCCTATTGAATTGAGCATATTGGCGTTACCGCCAGTCAAGCCTTTATTGAAATAATATGTTGCTGAATCGGATTTATTTTCCCCGAAATATATTTTTCCTAAATAGTAGCATGTTTCAGAACTGCTTGATGGATCTGTAGTAAGTTCGCTTAACAACAATGGTTTTGCTACGTCAGGAAATCCTGCTTTATAATACGATATTCCTTGTCCACCTCTGGCTTGTACACTAAGGCTTGCAACAAATAAAATCAAAATAAGAGATAAAAAGATACGTTTCATGTAGCTTGTAGTATAAATAGTTTATGATTATTCGTCTTTAATGTTCACACTCCGTACCCGTACAGCTTGTGTTGCCGGAACTAATCCGGATTTCAATATGATTTTCTGACCTCTATCACCTGTCATAAAGGAAGATAAAGTTGTTGGCATAGATCCTCTCGGATCATTTACAATAACATAAATAGCTCTGGTGAATGGATAATATCCATAAAACAAATAGGCCTGAAAAGGTTTATAACTATTTGCTGCTGTAGCTTCTTCCTCAGAACTAACAGACATTACTCTTATTTCATTTTTAAAAGATAGGTTTGTTGTGTCTTTTTCATTTCCTAACCAATTGACTCCTATTATACCGATAGCATTAGGCGTTTTTGAAACATAATCAATTACTTCCGGATTTGTATTTTGTGCATGCAAAGATGATGCCAGTTTTTGTCCTCTGCAAATTGAATCAATTGCGTATCTTACAGTACTTGAATTTTTATTATCAAATACAATCTGAAATTTACCGAGTCTCGAACTCGGATAAATATCCTTCCAGTTAGTAACTCTACCTGTTAGAATATCTCTAATCTGATTTACAGAAATTAATGAATCTGGATTATTATTGTTAATTATTAATGCAATTCCATCTGTTGCTAACTTATAGGAATGTGGAGCAAATTTTCTACTTTTAAATGACAATTCTTCATTGGAAGATAGCGGACGAGTTGCAATAACAAATCGTACACTATCCTTCAATAGAAGATTTATAGCATCTACCTCATTGGTATAATGAGGTACAATGCCTGCTTTTTGATACATAGCTTCAAATACATCTATTTCTTCCTGGATAATTGGTTTAAAATTTTCATCTACAGCAATTGGAATAACTCCATCTGTATATGTATCTGTAAATTTATCCTTACTCTTAGTCTGACATGAGACAAACAATAATATGAAGAAGAAAGAAAGAAATTTGAATCTAATCATTTTTTATTAATTCAATTTGAATGTAATTGGTAGTGTATACCAAACCGATACATTTACACCATTTTGCTTGCCAGGTACAAACTTGGGTAGTGATTTTACAACTCTTACAGCCTCTTTATCACATGCAGGGTCAAGAGATCTTACAATTTCCACTTTATCTACTGATCCGGTTTTTGACACTACAAAACGTAATGTTACTTTTCCCTGAATTCCATTTTCAGCAGCTATGGCAGGGTAATTTAAGTTTTTACCAATGTACTTTAACAATTCAGCATCTCCTCCTGGAAATTGAGGCATTTGCTCTATGACATCCCATACTTTCTCAACCACTTCCTGTGTTACAGCTTGTTTAACGTCAGCAATATCCTTACCTCCTGTTTCATCGTTCCCTTTTACGTCAGCGATTGAAATAGCGACTTTTGCATTTGTAATTTCATCCTGACTTTTAAACTCTTCCTTAACTTCTTCATCCTTTTTAATTACAGGAGCAACAAATTTAATAGAGCTTTTTAAAGCAGGTGGTGGTTCAACAGGAGTTGGTTTTTTTACGTCATTTTTTACTTCTGGTTTATCCAACTGTGATAAAGTAGTAACCTCAGTTACAATTTCTCTTTGTGTTGGCTTAACCATTTCTATCAGTTTTGGTAAACTAAATCCAACAACAGCAACAATAGCAACAATGATCATTGCTATATTATGTCTTTTGTCTGATTCGCCACGCATCTGATATGCGCCATATTGCTTGTTTTTACCTTGAAAAACAAGTTCACGCCATTCTAAGGAAGTTAAATCTATTTTAGCCATCTTATTAATATTTTGGGCGTTTAACTATTTAGGAATAGTTGTAGTCTGAGCAAGTCTCCCTCTGGTTTGATAATTCTTTATCAAGAAATTTTCACCAGGAGTTATCTTGTCAATTACATATTTTCCAATATTGCATATTTGCATTTCATCAAGCGCATCAACTAAGTTTTTATAAGTAGCTCTATCGGCAGCTTTTATAATAACAACCGGAGTTTCCTTACCTCCTTTAATTTCTGATGCCTGTTTGGTAAATTGCTCCTTTGAAATCTTCAATTCGATTTTCTGTTGTTTCAGATCATTAATCTTATTAACAGCTTCAATATTTCTTTTAATCAAAAAAGAACGTATCCCTTCTGCTTTGTAAGAGCTTAACTTCAAAGAATTATAATCTTTATAGTTAGGTTGACCTTCATAATAGAATACAGAATCACCACCCGCAAGCACTAATGTAATAGCTTTAGAAGCTTTAACAGCATCTCTATCAGCGTCAGTGATTTTCTTATCATTACTTGGCATATTTATCTCCATCGTTTGAGGTTTACTCAACGATGTACATAGCATAAAGAAGGTAATCAGCAACATATTCATATCCACCATGGGGGTAAAGTCCACGTGAACACTCATCTTTTTTTGTTTACTGCCTTTACCTTTTTTCTTTCCGCCGCCTTCGTTTGTTTGTAATTCAGCCATATTATTATTGTATATTATTTAGCAGATTCTTTTTTCAAAGACGTGATTAAATTATATTGATTTTCTCTCAAATCTTGAAGAGAAGTCATCACATCTTTAATTACTTTATAAGGTGTGTTTGAGTCCGCTTTGATCGCAATTCTTAACTTTGAATTTGTTGCCTTAGCACACTTCACCCAAGTCTTAAATTGATTATCAGTACTGTCAGTAGGTATTCCATAGTCCTTCAAAATAGCATCTTGCTTATCCGGTTTCAATGCCAGAAAAGCTTTCATGTTTTTCATTGGGACTCCAAAAGTTTTTTGTATTTTAAACGTTTTGATTTCTTCCGGAGTAAAAGACATACCTAATTCACCACCTACTTTATTCAAGGTTTCTACCATATCGACTTGTTTATCCAAACTCATAAACACCTTCCCGGTTGGATCAATTAATATCTGTAAGATATCAGTTTCAGGTATTTTGATTTCAGATACAGACGCTGGTGTTGCAACTTGTACTGGTTCCTTTTTCACGAACGTAGACGTTAACATGAAAAAAGTTAGCAGTAGTACAGTAACATCACTCATCGCTGTCATATCGATAAGAGTACTCTTCCTTGCTACTTTTACTTTAGACATAGCATTTTATTATTTACAGGAATGATTACTTGTGAGATGCAGCAAATGTTTGAACGATAGAGAATCCTACTTCGTCAATACAGTAAGTAAGTGAATCAATTTTGCTAGTAAAATAATTATAAGAAACAACAGCCAAAGCACCTGTTGCGATACCAAAAGCAGTATTAATAAGTGCTTCAGAGATACCAGCAGAAAGAGCAACTGAGTCAGTACCACCACCACCTGAAAGTGCAGCAAATGATTTGATCATACCGATTACAGTACCAAGAAGACCCATCAGAGTACCTAATGTTACAATAGTTGCAATAATAGGAAGATTTTGGCTTAACATTGGCAATTCTAATGCTGTAGCTTCTTCAACTTCTTTTTGGATTGCTAGGATTTGTTGTTCTTTTGATAAAGTTTTATCTTCTTCAACTTCTGCATATTTCACCAAAGTAGATCCAACTACGTTAGCAACAGAACCTTGTTGTTTTTCGCACAAAGCAGTTGCACCTTTCAAATCACCTTTTGACAAAGAAGCCTTAACTTCAGCTACAAACTTCACTAATTTACCTTTACCTTGAGCTGATTTGATAGCAAAGAAACGCTCAACACTTAATGCCAAAACTGTAAGTAACAAAGTTTGAATGATTGGTACAATAACACCACCTTTGTAAATCAAACCAAAGAAATTCCCTTCTAGTGGGTGATTGTTTGGATCATTAGCAACGAAGTTTGCAGGATTACCTAACACAAATTTGTAGATACATACAGCTAGTACAAGACAAGCTGCAATAACTAAACCTGATGACTTGATACCAGTAAATTGTTTACTTTTTTTTGGTTGTTTTTGTTTGTTTTCCATAACGTTTTTTTAATTAGTATTATTTTAATAATTGTTTTTCAAGAATATTTATCAATATTATTTATAGAATTAGGTGAAATATAATCACTGCACTATAACAGATTTACTAACAACAATTTTTTGTAACTCCAGACACGCATTTAACAACACATTAAAATCAAGTATATTTATTCAGGTATTATTTAAATGAGCACAAAAATAGCAACAAAATCATTAAAGTTGATGCTTTTTACAATTTTTAATTGTATTTTTTTACACACACCTGAATTTCAACTAAATATAACAGAAAGAACATTGTTTTTCATATAAAATACTGTAAATAATGTAAGTTCTTTATTTCGTTTCAAGATAAAACAAATCAGCTTATCCTATTGCTTAAAAATTATTTTTAAAACATCTAGCAGTTCAAAGATAAGTATATTCTCCATCTGTTTTATAGCAGTTCAAAATACAGCACGAATGGTTTTTGATTTAAAACAACATTTGAATCAATAATTCATTGTTACTTACTCCTTCTAATACACTAAAAAAACTATTTATAAGCAACTACATACGTAAGCACAACTGTAAATTCCACATTTTATTGTATTAAATTTCATTATTAATTCAGCATTCAAATATATACAAAAAATCTAATTTATAAGCATAAATCTGCATCTTTTTTCAATCCACTTCAATAAAAATTCATGCTTATTTAAGCAGTATATTTCTATAATGAAAATTCAAAAAATGTAAAAAATTAACAAATATAAGTCTGGATTCTTTTATCTTTGAGAAAAATCACTTACTAAATTGCATATTTAAAACATATATATGCAGCATGGCCTTACAATTCAAATTCATTATGATTCCTTGCCAGATTCCTTAGTATCTCCAGTTTTATGCACAAAAAAAGCCTCATACACTTTCATGTATGAGGCTTTAAAAACGGCGGCTATCTACTCTCCCACTTTGCAGCAGTACCATCGACGTGGACAGGCTTAACTTCTCTGTTCGGAATGGGAAGAGGTGGAACCCTGTCGCTATAACCACCTAAGTTTCTTTCAGCTGTAAGTTTTTAAGCTGTAAGCAGTAAGCTTAT
>Ga0302285_10002114_pt1 | contig 11137 bp, 9 predicted proteins | sample III_Fen_E2_2_FD_200455 | JGI IMG/M metagenome (GOLD analysis project Ga0302285, IMG submission 200455) | Peat permafrost microbial communities from Stordalen Mire near Abisko, Sweden - III_Fen_E2_2 | ecosystem: Environmental > Terrestrial > Soil > Wetlands > Permafrost | place: Sweden: Abisko...
GCCACAACATAAAATAATCAAAAAACTTATTCGGTAACTCTTTGAAACTCAAACGACTGTCTAGAATTATTTAGAAGAAGCATTGTTAAGTTTTCCTGAAGATTACGGTGATTTCGTTTAAAGATTTATCGATCGATGGAAAGAGATGATCGAAGGGTACCTGCCGTTCGTAGAAAATACTCCTGACAATAAAGACAGAATGGTAGCTAATTTATCTTAGCATTTCGATTACTGGGATTGCTTTAAGGATTTGAAATCTGCGTTCGTCGGTAAAGTTCAAGCGAATTTCAAGACAAGTCCAAGATATTTAGAAATATGTTGCAAGTTGTTTAGAAGAATGCTGGAAGCTGGGTTTTCTTCAAATTATGTGAATAACTGCATCGCTTAGGTCCAAGTAGATCCGTTAAATTTATCGGATGCGTTTAATTTATCAAAAGAAATAAGCGCATTGAAGAACAAAGCACTTGAGAGCAACATTGATTGGTTCCCTGCGTCGTTGAATTACTTAGTCATCGAACGAGAAACGAATAAACAAGGGGAAGATACTGCTATCGAAATATACAAGTAGTTTTTCTAGAAGTTAGAAGAATTAAACGCGTTCCTACATAAAGAGGAACATCTAGAGAAGATTGGAATGGCATATCCACCTTCAGCAGGCACTCCAGGATCAGCTCAAGGATAATAATAAGCTGTAGCTACTTAACCAGCCAACACATATTTCGTTCCCCTCTACTCGAGATTCACATATCTTAATCTATGGAACTATGAGTTCAACTTCCTCAAAGCTCTCACGACATTTATCAAATAACGGCAAAATGATCCTGATCCACTCAAAAACGATACCGAACCGAAGTTCTTACGTACATAAGAACTAAAAGAAATGATTTTAAGAATTAATTTAACTCACTCCTCTAAAATATATGAAATAACCTAATTATCTATTTATTTGTTTAGCATTGCAGGAATCGAAGGAAATCACTAAAGAAATCTACTGCAATGTCTTCTTGATCGACAAAATCAAAATGGAAACGCAGATCAAGATCAACAAGCAGTCGACAATCAGCGAAGAAGAAAAAACTGCAGCTAAAAACACCGAATAGGTCTTCGAATACTTGGCCGCTGCAACTGTTCATGCAGCTAACGCGAAGGCATGGTTGAGTGTCTAGAACATCGCAGTTTTCACGTATAACTTCTTAGTGTCGGAAATGACAACTCCTTTCGTGAGTGCAGGCAATAAAATCTGGATAGCACTTTCTACAATCTGCTATTGCTTTGTAGATCTCCTTCAATCTGTGAAAAAAGATGGCCTTTATGCAATGCGTGAAAACGCCAAGTAAAATCAATAGACTCCACTTGAAGTTAGGGGATACTTGCAAAGTCAAGATAATATTATTGATAAAGGATCTTCGAAGGTTTAATTCTCTGAAACGGAAATAGAATCGAAGAAATGGAAGTTTTTCGGTTAATCTCTATAGCAGATTGATCTATCCAATCCAAACTCTTATTATCTCCCTAAACTTGATGAAATCACGAGTTCGAAAGAGTTTTGGTTTGATTCCGAGAAAGATCTTAACTTGGAAGTCTTCGCTAATGTTGTCGCATTCACAACGGAGGTATTAAAATAATTGATTATTAAAAATCAGCTCAATTTATGTTAAAACTATCCTTTTTTGTTGCATCTTTGCCCAAAGGTATTAATGGCTGAGGAGAAATGGAATGTGCTAATTGGAGTGACTCGTTCATTCTGCAATGAATCTGCACACTTTTATAGTAAATATTTACTGCCATTCACGAATTACGCGCAGGAGATTCTCTACAAGGAAGCATAATAAAAGACTGCAGCTAAGAGAATCGAATTAGTCGAGAGAACGAAGAAATTTGAAGACTGGAAAAATACAAAAAGAAGAAAAACCAGAACTGCTATGATGACAGGTGAGATCCCTCAAGAATAAGTCCAATACGAAGACGACAAGCGTGAGCTAGAAGGGTAGATTAATCTACTCGAGCAGAAGGAGAAGTTTATTCTAGGTGAGAAAAACATCAGCACAAGTCTCATGGATCAAGTCGGGGAGATGAACGAAGCACTGAAACTACTCCAACAAGTTAGATTAGAGCTCCGCAACTTCGGTAATGAACTGAAAACGCAAAATATGGGAAAGTTCATCGAAGACATCTTCCCACGAGAAGAAGGACACAGATAAAAGAATATCATGAAAGGGCAACATTCGTAATTCTAAGAGAATTTCAAGAAGATCCTGCATGCTTTACAGTAGAAACCAGACAAAATAGCCTTAACCCTTGCTAAAAAAGAATTTGGAAACCACAAATTCGCTTAATCTCAGACGAATTTATCTGGGGATGACATGTGGAAAGAAGCTGTAGATAAGATTTTCAACAGCGCTGCAACGCTAAAGGATTTCAGGTTGCAAGTGAGGGAGTAATCGAAAACGATTGCGCATACTATTGGGATAACTTAGATGCTTGTCGGCGCAAATATTGTGACTAACCTAGGATATGTGTTTTACTTCAAATAATTGAATTAGCTAAGAGATGCAACGCTTCTCGCTGCAGAGATGGCGTTTTCGATTTTCAGAATCTCTCTACCGCATCCACTTATCGCCGTGGAATACGGCACTTATAGGCTTCGAGAAATATGCTTAAATGAAAATATTTTCAAAGATCCATGGACACTTGATCCAACAGAGACACTTCTCTCCATGGAGAGAATCGCATGGAATCTCATTGACAATGATCTTAGTCTTAAAGCGCTTCCACCATTGTGTCTTATGGATTATATTGCCACTGATATTTGCTTTTCTCCGTTTTATTCTGTGAGAGCTAAGATCCTGAAATCGATTGCACTTGCGAATATCGGATCGATAAATGAATCTTACACACAGCTGCAGAAAGTTATCAAAGAGAAAGATCTCCCGATTAAATGGCTGAAATCAACATAATTCTTGCAAAAAGAAAGAGGTAAAAAAAGCAAGCATTTTTACAAGAAGGCATTTCTTTTATTTAACTTTTTATTTTGGACATGTAGGCTCCGATTGGTTCCCAGAAGGAGAGACATTCAACAATTCTTCTCATCCGTATCAGGAGAAAAACAGAGAAATTATTGAGATGCTAGCTGGAAAAGAAAAAACCGATGCAGCTTCTGGGAAGGGCGATCCAAAAGGTGATCCTAATGCCAACAAAGGAGAGCTGCTCCCTAAGAATTTCGCAGCTAAATACGGTCAACTCAATGTGAACTTGTTTTAGTATGCCCGAGCGAATTTGCTTTTCGCTGTGAATGAGAATGAGATTTTTGAGAATTTTGATTTAAATTTCATTCGAAATGAATATCTCAAGCAAAGTGAGACTCAACTTAGAAAATTACTCCGAAAACTAGCCTTTGAAGAAGAATTAGGGTTTGTAGATTGGCAAATTGAAAAATATGTTTATTTCATGCAAAACTACATCGCTAGTGCCAAAGATAGTCCCAATGAGCAATAAGCTTAAACAACCTTAGCGAGACTCAAAGAAGAGCGCCATAATCTCTTTGTTAAAAGAGAAATTACTGATAAAAAGGAAGAGGTATAAGATATTATTTTAAGCAAATAGTTTGTTCTTAATTGCTATTTTTTTAATTCTAAAACAATGTTCTTAACTATGATCTTTCCTTGATTTCATCTAAAAGGAGGAGTATTTCAGTAACCGCGAGGAGTCATTGGAATACGTGAATAAAAGAGAAGAGAGATTGTCTATGATGGCTCGGAGCAGATTCTTGATTCACAGAATAAACTAAGCGATGAATCTGTTCACTCGCAGTTACCATGTTCTATCATATGGGATCAGCAATCTCTTCCAATACTGCAATGAATATCGCTATGTAGAAAACGGAGAAGAAGCAGAGAATATTGAACTTGATGCAATCAAGCTGTAAGATGAGTCTGTTGGTGGCGCACCTGCGAAAGGAGGTAAAGCACCACCTCCAAAAGCAAAGGATCCTCCACCTGAGAAAAAAGATGCTAAAAAAGGAGGGAAAAATGATAAAGCCGATGCGACATCAGATTAAGATAAACTTCTGGAAGAAAAGAGAAGGAAAGAAGAGATCGAGAAAGAACGAACGGAGATGCTCAAGAAAGCAGAAGATCGGAAATATCGCAGACACTTGAGTGTATTCTGGTGGATAAAGCTGAGAACGGAAATGTGCGTTGTGCTGTTTAAGCAGAACAGGTTTTCAGATTGCGAAACGCTGATCGAAATCACGAGAAAAGACTGCAATCTCGTCAGGGAGAGTTTCTTCTTGTCAATACTAGATGAGGTAATAATACTGTGCTCTTCTTCAAGAACATTTTAATAAAACTTTTTTGCTTTTTTTGCTCAAACAGTACACTGTGCGACTTCTCGTGAAGCGAGGCAAGTTCAAGGAAGCAACTCAAAAATTCGAGGAAACTAAGCTATTCCTCGAGAAAAATCACCTTAACGACACTGCGGAATATGTCAATTTTGTTGGCGACTACGGTGAGCTTATCTACGAGCGTGGGTACCACTAAAATGCCCTAGCTTACTTCCAAGAAGCGATGATTGTAGCTGAGAGAATGCTAGAAGACTTAAGCTACGACTCTAAACTCTAGAATGCAAACAAAAAAGCGCTCGATGATGGTGTTTTCATTTGCACTGAACTGCAATTACCTTCAGAGATTGAAGAAGAAATCTTGAAAAAAGCAGACAGATTACAGCCGAATGCAAAATCGGGTGGTGCTGCGGGAGCAAAGAAAGACGCGAAAAAAGGCAAAGATGATCCGAAAGGAGCCAAAAAAGGAGATAAAAAAGGAGCGAAAGTAGAAGAAATCAAACCGGATATGAAAGTAAGTTATTAAATAAATCAATTTTTGTGAATATAAACGCAACTGCATTCTAACAACTTCCCTTGAATTTTTTATGTTAATAGGTCGACCCATTGAATCCGATCCCTCAATACGACTTGATGAAGGAAGTAAAGTACACTTATTCTAATCTCGACATAGAATAGCAAAACAACACTAAACCAGTGTACAACAGCTACACCAAGCACGTTGCTCTGTACATGAGAGCTTGTTTGAGATACATAAATTGCTATTTCACGTTATTGAGTGTTGGCAGTGACTTAGACGAGAGTATTTTAGAATTGTTGAAGAAACTTGAAATCATCAACGAGCTCTCGATTAATTTCATCATTCCCATATCATTCAGAATAGAATTGCAGTATCTCTTCGCGTTATACTATAAATACGCATTCCTCAAAGAAATCACTAAAATATAAACAGAATACATCAAAAAGTAATTTTAAGAGTCAATCTTTTTGGTTTGATAATATCTGAAATCTGTTTCTGAGTTATGCACAAATGAAATGTATTTTTTAATTTGTGAAATGTTAGATACGCTGAGGGCAAGAAGAGCTCAGATGAAGACAAACGATAGCTCGTGAAAAAGTATCGCAAGCTAGCAACGAAGAAACCTCACAGGGATATCTGCAGGAATCGATACTTGCTCGATGTTCCCAATTACTCTCAGCAGCTAAAGGAAGTGTTTATTGGGTACTTAGACGAATCTTCAAAGCGTCTTGATTTGGCTCTCTCGATTCTGGGTAGAGGAGAGTGCTTATTCCTAGAATTTAACAGACTCAGTGAAGATATTTTCTTGGAAACAGCTGAAATATGCCTACTCAAGAGAGAGTACAAGCCAAGAATCGGATATAAGGTAAGATTTTGATAAGATTTAAAACACAAACACTCATGCATGCATAGCTAGTAGATCTCTAAAAAATATTCATTTTGTTATGATGTGTTGTTTCAAAGTACTTGGATGTTGGAGAGCTACAGCAGAAATACGACTAGCTGAATAAAGAAAAACAAGAGAACTTTGTCGCTTCAGAGATACAGTCACTGACGAACAACGACAAAATAGAGTCTCAAAAACTCGAAATGGAAGCGCAGAAATATCTAAAATATGCGATCAAAGCGTCGCAGTTGAAGTTCACGCTCAAGGAATTATTCACAGAGGAAGCTAAATCTCCTCTCACAAACGTTGAAAAGCTCCCTCTCGACATCTACTTTGACATCATCGAAAGTGATTATCTCTTCAAGAAAGTATCTCATCAAGGAATTTACAGTTCTCGTTTTGAGACATTCACATAATCACATTTTTCTTTTCTTTTTGAATCTAACAGGACTATAGCTTGAATGCTGCTGATGGTGTCGTGCTCTTCGATGAAAGCAAGAAGAAATAATCTGTGAATTGTGTTGATTTATTGATGCAACTTGTCAAACTAGAGAGAGATTCTCAAATCTTCACCTTCACGAATCCTCATCTTCAAAACAAGATTACAAAGGTAATCAAAGAGAATTCTGTGAAAAAGGAAAATGGATAAATTGTTTTGGGTTTGCAAGAAAATTAAATCCTGTTTTGTTTTGTTTTTTTATCCTAGCTTCACCGATTCTTGAAAGTATCCTTCAGTAATTACCCACAGAAATACATCATCTAAAGCATTGAAACCTAGCCAATTGAGACAGGAGGCATTCTCGTCAAGAGCATCCATTTCAGAGAAGCATAGGAATATAAATTTGTGTACATGCTTAATTCGCAAGATAAATCGAAGATTCTTGCACCAGGGCTTGATGCTGAGGCGATAAACAAAATCATCATCAATGAGGAAAAGGAAATACTCTATGGATAGGTACACAAAATCAATAAACAGACAAGTTTCGCTATTATTATTATTTGGATATTATATGTGTTGCTGTAAAAACTTAAATAAACTCATTCTAATTTTCCTTTTTTGTAGATTTTCATGAGCGAATCCGAAGTCGATAATCTTCTCCAAAGGAGCCTAGATCTCAAGACAAACATGCAAGAATCAGATAAAAAGCAAGCCGCTGCCAAAGAAAGAGACTACAAGTATCACAAGAAGAATTTCAGGAAACTCATAGAAGACTACGGCGCATATTTCTTCTAGAAAGACGACAGCCTTGCACAACAAGAGCACAATAGATCTTCATCTTCTTCTGTCTCGAGAAACGTGCAGTTTGGAAGAGATGTCGAAGGGGAGGAGACGGATAATTTAGGGAAATTTGAGTCTTTTATCCCTGAGCTGACACACGATAGCATCCAGATATTCATTGATTTATTCAATTTCGTGGGCTTGAAATGCGTGAACTTTAATATCCTTGCGATATTCCGCTATTTCCATCACTAGAAATACCAGTGATTTCCTTGTGTATGAATATTCATTGTGAGATAGTGTGTCTGTTTTTATATGAATTACCTCTAGAATACTTAAACTAAGTAGTATTCAAAGTGACTACAATGTATCTTAAGTTTAAAATATGTCTTAGAAAGCATCTCAAGAAGATACAAAAAGTTTTTACTAAAGTTATTCCAACACTAAGGTTACTGCTTAAGTTATTAAAAAAGAAGGGGGTGTTTATTTGTTCTATTTTTATTCTCAAAAATATCAAACGGAGTCTTATTTTTTTAAGATTTAATCATTTGGTAGAGACCTGGGAGATGTATCATAAAAAAGAAACTCAGGAGAAGCGGGAGGAATAGTTTAGAATTTATTTTTTAAATCTAAAAAACAATCACAAAAATTAAGAAGAATCAATCAGAAAGAAGTTATGATGGACTCTTACGATGAAGATTCATTGGGTCATAAGTAAAGAACGAACTTTAACTCCCTTCATATGAACATATCAAGAAATCCTCTTTTTAGCACTCCTTTTATCTTAAGAATGCGCTGCTTTTGTTTGATTTAGAACTGTGGACTACAAACAAGGTCGTCGGCTGATTAGGAAAAACATCTTACTCACAAATTCTCCTGTGCTGAATGTCCGCTTCGACCCAGAAGACACCATGATAGCAGCAGTATGCGGGAATGGTTCACTCAAAATATATCATCTGCATTCAGGTAGAGTTAGTGCATACTTTTTCATAAGTTCTTGATATCCTAGAGGAAATTATGTTGCTACAAGTGCAAGTTTAGCAAAAAAGTAGTTGAGATCTTAAAGTGTTTTAGCTTACTCTTTGCTATCTAAAATCAAAACGAAAAGTCTTGGATTAGAAGCCAAGAAACTGTGGCCATTGCTATTTTGGCATTTGGCATAGTCTTAATGCTTTTTAAATAAGGTGATTTTGTTGGCTAGATAAACTCAAAGTCGATGTGAAAACAGGCAAGAACGGAGTGAACTTTCCTGCTACTTGCGTGAGGTAAAACAACACTGAAGATTTAAAGTTTTGTTTTGTTAATAACTCTTTTTTTCGTTTGTTTTATCTTCTTAAAATTAGATGGCGTCCTAGCGCTTACTCTTCGCAAACAAAGAATGTAGTACTGACAGGTGGAGCAGATGGACAGCTAGTTCACTGGCATGTCTCATCAGGGAAAGAGCTAGAAAGAGTAGAAGAAATAGGAAACTAAATTAATTGTCTAGATTACAATGAATCTGGAGATCACTTCCTCACAGCTGGTAGTGATAAAAAGGTAACGCAAAATCAAATATGAAACCATCAAAGATATATTCACTTTTAATTTGTATAATAACTCGTTGATCACCTCTCCTTAGATTCGCCTGTACGATGAGAGTGCTAAAGCAGTTATCAAGGAATTCAAAGGAGCTGAATGGGCTGATCCTGGACATAACAATAGGATCTTCAGTGTAAAATTCCTGCACGAAGATCATAATCTTTTCTTAAGCGGTGGCTGGGATAAGAATGTGCATCTCTGGGACATTCGTGCTGGCAAATCAGTCGGCGGATTTGTTGGGCCAAAAATTGCTGGTAAGCAAACTGAAAGACAACATAAAAAAAGAAATTGTAGATTTAAAGTGTGTGAAAATGTGTTTTTTGCTGCTTTTTTGCTAGGTGATTCTATCGATTGCTAGGATGGTGTTGTCTTAACTGGGTCTAACGAAACTAAAGATCAAGTGCAGCTATGGGATATGCGTACGATGAATTTACTGAAGACAGTTTAATGGAATAGTGACTCTATTGGTGGTGGCATGGTTTATGCTTGCTAATACAGCAAAAACAACAGGGAGTCAATATTGGCTTGCTCTTTTGGGTTGAATGAAGTCAGGCTCTTTGATCAGCAGAAAGACAATGCTTAAATGTTAGCATTAACGGAATTCAAAAAGGGAATATATTCCGTTGATTATGCGAACTTCTCTAATCAATTCGCATTCGCTGGAGAAGAAGGAAGAATATTTGTGTATTCAATTGCCTAGTGAAATGGCTAAAAGAGGAAGAATTTGTAAAAAGAGAGAGAAGATATTTATTTTACATAAAAATGTATTCAATGTTTAGATTTACAAATTGTGTCTAATGATTTTAATTATTTCATATTCTTATATGCTTAGAAAAGAGTTGCCAAGGTTTCATTGGAAATGTTCACTAATTATGCTATTCTGCAATTGTTTAATTGTTATTGTTTGATGAGAAGAAAAGTTTCTTGATGCCAAAAGCAATTCCTGCAATTCCTGCACCGACAGCTATGACAGGCAGTACAGACAATCCAACACCAAATGCTCCAGCTGCTCCCATTGATTGTAATATAGCTACAGTCGAACCAGCTGCAACTCCTCCACCTGAAGCAATCGCTGCTGAAGACATCATAGCTGCTGCAGTGCTTCCTGCTACAATTCCTCCAGATGTAAAACCTAATCCTGTAACTGTTCCAGCAGCAACTGCAGCACTTCCTAACACTCCAGCTACTCCAGCTACAAAGGTTGTGTTGGAATTGTTATGGGGAAAGTTGTTTCCTTGGGTATTATTATGTTCTTCTTCTTCTTCTTCTTCTTGGTTTTCTTCATTTTATTGTCTCCTGCACTAGCAGAATTCATCTTATTCTCCTTCATTATCAGAGAGTTATCTTTTTCTTTTACGGCAGACTTGACAGTAATCTTAAGATGTTTCATTAGTTTGTTCCATTTTCTAATTAATTTCCGAAGCCCAATTTCTCCTCTTTTTTAGCTAGTTGAACAATGATTATGTGATTTTTCTTGTTTTATTTATTTTATTAAATTAATATTTTTATCAAGCAAATAAAGTGTTTTAAACTGCTCCTCTGCTGAAAACTATCACAAAACAAACAAAGGAGATTCAAAAACTTAAATGTATTTTGACTCTCTCTCTCTCTTTTCGTAATCAATAAAAATATTAGTACTATTCTCGATTGGCTTTACTAATTCCTTGAGCAAACTTGAATGTTTTCAAAGGCTTTAACAGAAGAAAGCTTGTTTTTGTTTATCCTTTTTCGTTTAACTAATCGTTTTAAGACTTGTGGAAACATAACAGAAGTAAATCCAATCTACATCTCACAGAGAATAACACAAAAACAAAAATGATTCTTGATATTTGAAGTGAACATTTCATTTGTGCAACTTCTTCGTTCACAATTAGCTTAGGATGTTGTTAATCTTGATTGTCATAAACTCCAAATATGATAATAAATGTGTTCGAAATCACTGTGATGGCTTCTTTTGCCACTGTCGACTAGCAAAGGTTCATAAACCATCAAAGCTAGTTTGCTTTTGATTATCAAAATGAAAAGAGGGAGGGTTGCTTTGTATATTTTTTCAACCATTGTTAAAGTCTGTAAAGAGAGGTTTTTCTTTGATCTTTTGAGATACAGATCCAGCTCACAGATCAGAAGATTATTGTAAAATATGTTCTGCCTCGGAATTAACAATAATGCGCACACATTTTGAAGAATTTAGAGTTTCATTGAATTTTTGGAAAAATTATCGTATTCACACTCAATGGAAATTCACCAATAATATATCCAAGAGATTCTATTCTTCTGAAATAACACTCCAAATTGAGAACATGAAAAGAAAATTGAATTTTGGTAAGAGATATACCATTGTATTTAAACATTTAGATATGTTACAGCAATAGCCTCTCAATTAAACTCTAATTTACTAATGGAAGGATTAAAGATTTTCATTAAGGTAATTAGTAACTCAAATCTTTCAAGATAAATAGTTTCCTAATTAGCATCCCCTTTTACTTAAATGAACCAATTAATTAGCTTTAAAGAATTCCAAAAGAGAGAGAGAGGGAGAGAGAGAAGCAGGTCGGTTGAGAAATAATTTAGTGAAATTAATGGCATGTTAGGAGA
>Ga0302285_10002118_pt1 | contig 11123 bp, 7 predicted proteins | sample III_Fen_E2_2_FD_200455 | JGI IMG/M metagenome (GOLD analysis project Ga0302285, IMG submission 200455) | Peat permafrost microbial communities from Stordalen Mire near Abisko, Sweden - III_Fen_E2_2 | ecosystem: Environmental > Terrestrial > Soil > Wetlands > Permafrost | place: Sweden: Abisko...
TAAAAATAAGAGATTGCAAGATGAAATAACTAATTATGAGGATAATAAGTATGTCATGGAAACTAATATATCAATATAAATGGGTTAGCCAATTCAGATGGAGTCCAACCATGAACCCTCACTGACGTTTGAATATTAAATCTATTCTAGTTCTTGATTTGGGTTTATTAATAACAAAATTGATTATATTTCCCTCTGTGTACTTTACAAAAACTACTGTAATTCTAATTCTCATAATCCCCCATCGATGATATTGTTCAATTTCATATACTTTCAAATATCGACTCTTCTTTATTGTTGTAATAAGATAGCTCTGTAACTTTCATAGGCTGTTCCAGCTATATCGCTGTGTTTGAGAGATTAATAGCATTTAGTGAGATTTTATCGTTTTTAGGAGTTAACTTTGAATTTTACTTTTTTTTAATTGTTTTACATCCTAGCAAGACCAATGCAGTTAAGCTTAAACCAGCCAGAATACTTCCAATGACTTACATGAATCCATTCAGCCTTAGACTAGCTTCTTCTTCTAAATTCTGATGATTGTCTTGTTCTGTTTGGGAATTGGATTCAGGGTCAAGTGGCAAACATTCTTTGCTAGTTGAATCAAGATAATAATTACTCAGACATTTTGCACATATCATCTAGTAAGAATTAGATTGGCCATCATATTCCAAACAATTTATAAGCTAACAGGGAGAATTCATTGAAATACAGTCATGCTTGTCTGTTAAGAAGAAGTTCTCTTTGCATTCGATGCATTCATTGGATGGATTTAAGTTCTTACAATTGTTGTCTATTATCCTTAGTAGACAATGCTGTTATCCTTGGAGATCTGTGCTGAGATAAAAGCTTTCTTTGCATTGATGGCAAGTGGTTTAGCTTGTCTGAGGCTTAAATGATAGAGAATAACAGTTTGAGATGGATTGATTTTCAATGCAATGTCCATTATCAACCGAAACAGAAAATCTGTGTTATTTTGAAAAATCAATTTAAAAAGCGAAAACTGAAAAAACAAGTTTAAATGAACTTTTCTTTATTTTTAATGTTATCCTTACCTATTTTCGCAAGTTAGGCATCTGTCGGCTTCTCGCTCAAGAACCTTACAGCTTAAAAAAGAAGAAGACCGTTGCTTGCATTTGGAAGGATATTCTAGGAAAAATAATTGACTGCAATCTTCACAAGTGTCCTTTAATAATTGACTATAAATTAAGCAATATGGAATTATTTCATGAAAATTGCATATTTTCTTAGATTCATCTAGGTAATATCCATTCTCACAAATCAAACACCCAGAGTTTCTAGGATGTTCATTGTAAACCTGGCAATTTGGAATGTACCCTTCCTAGCAACTTCCTTGAGAGTCGAATTTCCTGCACATGAGGTAGAGCACATCCTCACAGAGGTTCTCTTTCTCGTTAATGATAAACTCCACTAAATCCTTCTGTTAGCTTCTGCTGCATTCTACACATTTATTCGTGTTGACTGCATATTTCTCACAGTTTCTGACAATTTCTTTTCCTTGAAGCTCCATACAAATCATCCTTTTCATATTATTCTCAATTATTTCCTTCATTTTATACCCGTTTCTGCACTCCAAGCATTCATCTTTAGAAGGGTGTAGTTTACTGCATTTTTCTCTCAAACCACTTCTAGCATAGCAAAAATCATTTGTACCAAAGAAAAAGTTATCAAAGCATTCATAGCATTACAGATACCTGTTAAATAATTTGCATCCTAGGTTCATCAATCTCATATTTTTCTAATTAAAGGCACACTAAAACGTTAGGTTCTTAAGTTACTATCTCAGAGAATATCCCTGCTAGCAAACTGAACAGTCTTTTGAGATTCCATCTGATAATTCACAATAACGGCCTTCAAGATCAGGCAAAAATGGTAGACATTCTTAAAAACTTTTATTTTCAATCCAGAATTGATTTTCACATTTAATGCAAAATGGTTTAATCATAGAATCGCTACTTATGTCACTTTCATTATCAAGAAAAGTCTTTTATTCTTATCTTTGAGCTTTAATATAACTCCTGGAAATACTATCATACACTGAAATTAAAAAATTTGAATAAATCTCGCAATTATCAATTTTCTTCTTGATTTCTACGCATTCCCCTTGATCATCCACGATATAACCACTCTCACAGAGAACACACCAATCTTTTCCATTTGAAACCACACAATGATCGATTGCCTGACATTCACCATCTTATGTCAATCTAAACCCTTCGAATGTACATAACTGACAGGAATTAATAACTCCATCTGACAAAGAGCAATTCTTCTCATCTATTTCAGTGCAAGATAAGCTATTTATGAAAAAAAGATTGAAGCATTTTGTACATTCATTCTCTTGATCTCCTCTGAGCTCCTAACAATTTAGAAATCGTTGAAAGTGATCGTTTCTCAAGCAAATCTAATTCACGAGGTTATAGCCAAGATCACATTTAGAGCAGAACTAACTTATCCCATCGTTGTGATTGCAATGGATGATTCTTATGCATTCTAATTTAAAAGGATTAGAAGGAATGATGCTTTGGGATTTTTCATAAAATATTTTTGTAAAATTGACCTTTTTATTATTATTATTCGTTTTATTTGCACTTCGTTTATCTCCTTAATAGCCCATTGAGACTGCCACTCTCTGCTAATAATCAGCATTCCAATTATCTCCATCAATAGAACGAAGCCAAAACCCTGGTGAGCACCTCAAACAAGTTTCATTCTTCTGTTCTTAACAATGAGCTATTTCAAGGCATTTCCCATCTTCTAATATGGATTCCTCAGAACAAATTAAGCAGACCTTGTTGAATTTCAAGCAATGGGGGTTGAAGACACAGAATCCCGTTTAATCTTGTATCGTATATCCCTCCCTACATTTGGAGCATCTATTTCCATCACTTGTCATGTCAATGCAATTCTCAATATCAATTTTAAAGCAACTTACTTAAGAAGGGTGTATTTATTAATTCAGATAAAACCCTTCATTACACTCCACGCAATTTAGATTTAATATGTTGTGACTCTTGCAGTTCTGCATCAATCCAATCAAAATTACTGGCTTAATCAATCCAAAACAACAAAATATCATTCTATTCATTCTATTTTTTTTTAACTTTTTAGTTACCATTTATATTCTAGAGACTCCTAAGCGACTGTCGTTAATAACTGTATCATTTTCAGCACTACTCCATGAAATTATCTTAAATTAAGCACAAGTGATTGTCAGCGATAAATCAACTAAAAGATTTGAGTTTATCATATTTGCATTTGCACATTTCTGGCATTGATTCCTCAGCCCATCTGATAATTCACACTCTGGATCGTGAATTTCTATGCAGTAATTTTATTCCAAGAAATAAAGATTCCTACACTTCATGCAGATACCTTCTTGCATTTCTTCGCAGAACGGAATTACAATATTCATTTTTAACTCGCAGGTCTAAGTTTCTTCGTTCAAATTGTATTGAAATTTACACAGAACGCATCTATTCTATTTTACATCACTGATCAAGCATTGTCCATCTAGTAGACTCTAACATGCTTCAGTTTCATAAATATTTGTATTTTTTGGCTTAAATAAGTCCTTGCAGTAGCCTTGAGGGACATGGGTTTTAATTTATTCAAAAAACTATCTGCATCTTTCGAGTATTTTTTGGTTGAACACTTGATCATAGAGAAGGCACTTGCTCTCAGATAGTTGAAAGATGAATTCCTCTTTACCTATTGAGCGCATTGTGCAAATGCTTGGTTAGGAATTTAGGTTATTAATATCAGTGTCTTCATTGTTAAGTTACTACTATCCTGTGGTGGTAGGAGTATTCAGTACAACGAATTCTACAAAACATTCATTATTTACACCATCAGAAACTAAACAGTTATCAATATTCATGCAACCTCCTTCGGTTAGATAAAACCCAATTTTGCATTGAGACACTAGTTCGCATATTGATCGAATAAATAACAGAAACCATCATTAAGAAATGCATATTAAATGCAGGAATTTGTGATTTCATCGAAATAATGATTTCTACTAATGCAATAGTTGTCGAGAATTTACTATTCAAAGATGCAATTGCCTACTTCGTTGAGGACAAAACCTCTTTTGCATTGCAGACAAGTATTTATAATTCCATCGGATAGCAAGCAGGTTAGAAAACTAGTGATTACTTAACATTTTTCATCTCTATCTGTGAGAAAAATAAGGTTTCCACATACTTCACATTTGTTTTCAATCCCAGAAGATGAAATACAATATGGGTCTGTCAATGGAATGCACTGTCCATCATGATCAATGAAGAATCTAGATTGGCATTAATCACATTTATTTTCAAATCCTGAACTATGCTAACAGAAAGTATTATTGGTAATCTCAACACATTTGTTTTATTCTTCGTTGTAGTACATAAACAGCTAGCATCGGAAGCACCCTCCAGTTGCTCGAGCTACTCTGCAAAATTTATCATAGGTGAATTAGCAATAACCTAAGTTATTGAGGATCATTTGTTGTTTGCAGGAACCGCAGACTCCGTACCTAACCCATAGATCACAACCGAAATCAGTAAGTGAATGTGTTATGTATGAGGATTCGAATGAGTAATTTTGTTGATATTCTTGGGTTTATGAAAACAGCTTTTTTACTGGAATCTAGTTTAATAATGTGCATCCTTGGAAGGTTGAAATCAAACCTTTTGTGCATTGGAGACATCCAGGAAAGAATTTAAAGAATGATAGACATCTTGATGTAGGATCGAGCTGTGAACGAGGCAGGCATATTTACTGTTGATTTTAATCTGTGCTGAGATAAAACGAATCATTTTCAATGCACTCTTCACAAAGAGAGTGATCGGTATCTGAGACTGTTTGGCATGAGTCAAAAGGCTACTTTAGACATAGATTTTTGCTGCTGTTTAGAGATTTTCCAGAGGAGCATTTCTCACATTACAATGGGGAAGAAGAGTTTGCTTGGATGAGGTAAACATCGCAATTGTTTATTTTAGGGTAGATTCCATAAGCAGTAGTGATAAACTGAATGGATCTGCTGAGCAATTCTCCATCAGGAGAAAAGTAGCTGTAAAAGTCATTGACAGTTCTCTGAGCTAAGCTCTAGCATCTATTTTCATTATCAAGTTTGTATCCAGAATGGCATTGCGAGCAGCTCCCATCTGAGTTAAAAAGCAACTGTTCGTTATTTAGCAGAAATAATATTCAAAAGTAAGTTATGAAGGAGCATTGCTAAAAGATTACTGATAAGATCAAAGATTTCACAGTGGGTTCCATGCGCAAACAAAAGGAAAGGTGATTTGTTGCTGTCTTCTCTGAGGAACATAAATTCAGCTTTCGGCCTCGTGCAGCTGTCGTCTCCTGTAAAAGTCTCACATCCAATCAGAGAATCAGAAGCGAGCATGCAGACACCAAGCTCTATTTATAGTGCATATCCGCAGTCGCATCTCATGCATTCCCCTGAGGTTGAGAATTGAATGCAATTCACAAGGCTTTTATTTAGTTCCTCAAGCTCAAGTTATCTACAAGAACCTCCTATTTAGTCTAAGAAATAGCCCTCATTGCATCTGAGACAAATATCTTGATGTATTTAATCGATTTTGAAGCAGTTAGGAATCTCAGCTAATGACATCCTAGCTATACTCATAAAAATCATCATTAGCCCTATTATCATCATATTTTCCACAAAATTTTTCAACATAATTTAGTTTCAATTAAAAAGCCAAATATTTTGATCTTTTAACCAAGAATAGATGCTTGTGCTTTTTAATGTTTTCGATTGATTTACTAATTACTAATTATCTGGTTTTGATATTATTGGGGATTATTTTGATCAAAGTATACTCGAGATAAGAAGATAAAGGTTTTGGTTTTGATTTTCCTGATAATCTTTCTAATTATTAAGGATTTGTGAAAAAAGATGAATTTTACATCAAAAAATAATACAAATACAGTTGAAAGATGAAGATATTAAAATGTTTCTATGTTCTTTTCTAGAAGGATCTACAAAAGCGATCTTCATATCATATTTAATTCGTATGTTAACTAAAAATAATAAAACTTAATCATATTGCCACTGAATTTGTTTCTTATTACTAAAAGATTTCAATCTAATTATGACCCATTCTCTGCATTGATTATTCCAACTAGATTTCAATGTTTGATTGATTAGTGTAAGAGGCATCTTAAGCTGCTACTTTATTAATTTTTCTTTGGTATCTCTGCGTTCGATTTGTTTTCCACAGCTAATACAGCAGCAACCCAATAGATGTGATAATACCTACAATAATCAATAATATTGAACTAGTTCCATTTCCATCATCTAACCCAATTTATCTTTATTTTTCTTCTTCTTTTTTAATTTATTCCTCGGTTATTGATTATGCTAAGTTAGACTCTGGATCAAGAGGGAAACACTTGTAATCTTAATTTAAAATGTAATTTGGTAGACATTCTTTGCACAGTATGTCATAATAGGTAGATTTCACATCATACTCCAGACAATTGTTGACTTTGCAAAGTGAATTCTTTGATATGCAATCAGATTCCCTATTTCGGAAAAATCCATCGTTGCATTCCAAGCACTCATTGTTTTCAGTATTAACTCTCTTACAATTCACATCTAGCAACTTCAATTTGCAGATATTTTCCTTTCGATCAAGGAAGAAGTTCTTCCTGCAAGCTTAGCAGATTTACAAGCCCGGCTAGATCAATGAATAGGTGAATCTTTGACAATGTGGGATATGACTTTCAATGCATTCGCCAGTAGTTATCAAGACGGCGAAGCTTTTGAATACAGTTTAAAAATAAATGAATTACTGTATTTATCTTGTTTTTGAACTAAAATTTAATGAATATGTTTACTTATGTTTGCAAACTTAGCAGTTTTTAGAGTCTTTTTCAAGAATTTAGCAATTTAACAAAAGATTTGGCTAGCATGCAATCGGTTCTTTGAGGATATATCCCTGACGACATTTTTCACAAGTATTAGGAGATGTCTTACTGTAAACCAAGCAATTTTGAATTAATACATGCTGTGTACACTTCCTATTATCTTTTTCTAAGTAATACCCATTTTTACAGGCTTGACATCCTGCATCTTGCTATCCCCCATAACCATCAAGCTCTTTACTGCCATTATTGCTATACAGCAAGCAATTTGGTATGTATTTCTGATCACAACCCTTGCTTGAACTGCTAATCCTCCTGCACATGAGATGCACTACATATTCACACTTATTATTTTTTTCATTTAGAACATACATTACAATATCCTTTTCAATGATTTTCTCGCATGACTTGCACTTATTTCCATTCGGCTCGTAGATATCGCAGTGTTAGACTATCTCGAATCCTTGAATTTTCATACAAATCTTTCGTTCTATGTCATTTTCAGAAATGACTTTCATTTTGAATCCATTTTGACATTCAAGACATTCATCTTTTAGATGATTGAACTTCCTACATTTCAATGAATTCCTCCTCGGATAGCATGTGTGTAATGATCCTAAGTAAAACCCATCAAAGCACTTGATGCACAAGCCGAATTTATCAAAATACTCACATCGATTGCTCCCAGAAGATAGATATTTCTTACTAGGGAGACACTAAAGAATTGAATCAAAATTAGCTTATTTTACATAATATCCTTGCTTACAGATCGAACACTGCCTGGTTATTCCAGTAGACAATACGCAATTCGTTTATTTCAGTGGAATCAACGGTATGCATTATCCCTAGGAATTGGAATTATTTTGAATTGAAAAAAGACTGTTGCATTTGATGCATCCTTAGGAGTTTTGGGAGGTGTTCAAGTAATTGCCCGTAATATCTCCATCAGATTAATTACCTGTATTATCATCTTGTTATTCTTCCTTTCTGGCTGGTCTGTCATATATTTCTCTTAGTTTTAATTCATTTGTGAGATAATTGACTTCTGGGAAGTTATCTTCTGTCAATGCGCTAGGTATTTCTTAATAAGAGTAAAGCTCACAATTATTAATTTTCCTTTTGATTTCTTAGCATTCTCCTTGAAGATTAACAATAAAATCATTTCTGCAGGTAACACAGGAATTAATCCCGTTAGAAATCTCACAATTGTCTATCTTTTAGCATTTCCCTTGGTCAGTTAATTTATATCCATCGAAGGTGCATTACCTGCAGGAATCATTAATGCCATCACTGTAAGAGCAGTGCTTATCATCTAGTTGAACACAATTGGAAGATGAATTCGCCAAAAAAAAGAGATTCTGGCAGCAGATGCATTATTATTTCCTATTATTGTTTTTAGAAAATTCCTAGCAAATATCTAATTCCTAATGGTTGACTTTGACACATATTTCATTTATCAACTAGTAATTACCCTCACAACGATGACACTAATCAATAACTCCATCACTTTCTTCACAGTGGAGGATCTTTCTGCATTCATAGTACTAATCTTCTTCAAAAGATAAACTAGTTTTCATCTTTGGATTTACTCCTTTGCCAATACTTCCAGATAAACCTCCATTTTACGTATCATCCAATTCAATATCAACCTCTTCTTACTTGCCATTCCCACTTTATCTTGTATCACCTATTACCAGCCAATACCCTGGATCACATCTTACACATACTTTATCCCTCTACTCCTAGCAATTCTTGAGCTAAACGCAAACTCCATCTTTGAGAAACGTAGATTCAGAGCATTTCAAGCAAATTTAACTGAACTCCACGCAATGAGGTATTTTCGCACAGACTTGACTAGAGAGTAGAAAATACCCCTCAGCACATTACAAACAGTAATTGTAACGGGCCATGACTTTTAAGCAGTTTTTTATATCGCTCAAAGAACAGACTGACTTAGAGTAGAATTCATCAAAAAAATAACCATCATCGCATTAGATACATTTCAGCTACGATAATTCAATGGATTTACAGTTTAATAGATTTTCTATGATACGGCCTGGCTAATCATAGGGAAGGAAATAATAAGATTAAAATGTATGATTTTGTAAACTTGAAAGAATAATTATTCTTACAATTTGCAAGCTGTTTAGTTCCACTTCGAACTCAATCTCTGAGTAGTTCTTAGTTTAAGACTTCTCTTTAGTTCTCACTGTTATCTCAGTAATCCTAAGAAGTTAAAAACAAAATATTTTCTCCCCATTTTTCTCCAAATCCAAGTTAAATTCTAGGTTTCTGCATTTCTAGCATCTATTTTCAATTCCATCTGAGAACTCACAGTCTGGGTCAGAAACCAATTAGCAGCTGCTACCTTAAGGATAAAAGAGACTCTAACATTTAGCACATTTGTCTAATTTTATAATGTCACAAAATGGTATCACAATATTCTCTTCGATCTCACAGAGATTCGTCTATTCATTAAACTTGTATCGTTTAGCACACAATAAGCATATATTTGATTGTCCATCGCTAAGTCTGCAGTTATTATCAAGAATTTCTGTGCATTATCCAGTTTCATCTGGGAAATACACATTTGCACAGAGATCGCAGGAATATTCATTGGTATTTTTCACACTCAAATGAAGACAATTATGAAATATTGACTCGTTTTCTAGTTACATATCTTATTAAGATATACATTTCCCAACGGAAGAAGATATCCCCTTTATTATATCTCCTGGGAGTAAGCAATACGTGCAAACATCTAATATACCGTTAGTTAAGCAAGACATTGAAGAAATCTCAACTTTCCCAAGGTCATTTACAAAAGAATTCTAAAAAAGCCCTTAAAAGCACCAATTCCGAAAGCCATCTGTAATCCTGCAGTTACTTATGCCAAAACAAACGCCTTTTTCAAGGTAATACTTCTCCTCGCATTCGAGACAATTATTCTAATGAGTATTCCTTAGAAAACATTTATCACTGTTTTCAAAGTCATATTTCACACAAGATTTCGTGTTCTCATCAAAATACTACCATTAATCAACACAATAGCCATCTATTACAAGGAACTGAGAGACACAAGCACCTAGCTAATTCAACTCATAACTTCTCTTGCACTTTAAGCAATCATCATGGATCCCATCAGAATAAAGACAATTCGCTGGATAGCTAATCTCAGTGCATGAACCGTTTTATTTTTCTAAAAAAAACAGATTAACGCAGATTTCACAATTTCCAAATCTATCTGGCTTGTAAACGCAATTTAAGTTGTTTTCTTCATAGCACATCCCGTTGCTCATCATGATCGAACCAGCTCTGCATTTCTCGCATTCATTTATGACTCCTGAGCTGGATCGACAGAGAAAGACATTCGTTATTAAATCGCACACTCGCTTTTCTTCATTGTAATACTTAAAAAATCCGCATTGCTGGCACTCTCCAGCTTCGTTGAGAAGCAAACAAGATAGAACCTTTTGTACATAGCAAAGTCCTTTGTTATTCAAGACCATTCCTTATTTACACTCTCCACAGACTGTTTAGCTAATCCAGACATTACAGTTTTGATATCTTAACAATGATTTGTAGTTATGTCTTTAGATTGAATTTGAGTCAGCTAAATCTTCTGTTTCTGATACTAGATCGTTTAGATCACATCCTGAGGAAGTAGGAGTTAAGCCAGTTGCACAAGATTGACATTCTGGGTAATTTAAATAATAGAATAAGCACCTTGTAGTTGGATCAAGAAGCTATGAACGCGGCAGGCAAATTTGCTGCTGAGTTTGTTCATCTCTGCTGAGGTAAAAATAATCATTATCAAGGCATTCTTCGCAGAGAGAATGATCTGAATCAGATACTATTCCACATCTATCAAAAGGGATTTTGAGACATACTGTTTTGCTTCGATTGAGAACCTTTCCTAAGGAGCATTTTTCACATTGTAAACTAGAAAACTCGTTGTTCTATTCTGAATACACTTCGCAAAATAATAATTAAGGATAGATTCCATACCGAGTGCTCTTAAACTAAATAAACCTGCTTTTCAGCTCTCCATCAAAGGAGTAGTACCCAAAGAATTCATTAGCAATATGTCTTGTTACTCTCTAGCAATTATATTCATGGTCTAGGATAAATCCAGAGTGACAGCGTGTGCATTTCCCGACTACAATAGACAATCAATCAATCATAAAATCATGTTGATTTTTACAATAAAACAACTAATT
>Ga0302285_10002119_pt1 | contig 11119 bp, 13 predicted proteins | sample III_Fen_E2_2_FD_200455 | JGI IMG/M metagenome (GOLD analysis project Ga0302285, IMG submission 200455) | Peat permafrost microbial communities from Stordalen Mire near Abisko, Sweden - III_Fen_E2_2 | ecosystem: Environmental > Terrestrial > Soil > Wetlands > Permafrost | place: Sweden: Abisko...
TAATATTAGCGAACACTTAAAAAGGAGTAAAGATGTCTTAAGAAAATAGAAAAATCCTCTTATTAGGATCAGGCTTGATGGCAGAGACTGTCGTCGATTACTTGCTCAAAAGACCTGAGGTATAATAGTATAGGTTGGAGGAAAGAAATGTCAAGAATGATGGTCCTTTATCATTCTTTTTTTTTCTTTTTCTTAGAATCACATAATGATAGCCTCCAACATCCTGAAAGATGCTGAGACTCTCGCTAACAAAAAGACTAGATGCTCTAGTGCTTACGTAGATGTCAACAGTGAAGTAAATAGTTTGTTTTCCCTTCAATATTTCAGCCATTCGTTTGTATCTTATTGTCTTTTTTCATTAATGTTTCTTAGGAAAGCTTAACCCCCTTGATTAATGACAGCTAAATTGTTATCAGCTACGTCCCTGCTGTTTTCCATTTAAATGTAGCGAAGGTGTGTCTGAAGCTCAAGAAAAACATGGTCACAGCGAGTTATATCTCTCCAGCGATGGCTGAATTAAACGATGAGGCTAGAGGACTAGGTTTAACATTCCTCAATGAGATCGGACTTGACCCTGGTATTGACCATTTGGCTACCATGAAAATGGTTGATGAAGTTGCACATCAAGGAGGAAAGTAAGCAGATAGTTGTTAGATTTATTACATTGAAGGGTATAATAACTAACTCCTCCATTTGTTCAATAATGATTTAATTGACTAATTATTAATAATCTTAGGATCATCGAGTATGAATCTTGGTGTGGTGGATTACCTTCTCCGGAATTCGTAGACAATCCTCTTGGCTATAAATTCACTTGGTCTCCCATTGGAGCCATTGGCGCTCTCCGCAATGACGCAAAGTTCCTTGAAAATGGAGAAGTAAAAAAGAGCTATAATAATTTGAATATTTAAAGGAATATTTTGCCAATTGTTTCATTAAAATCTGTTTTTTTAAACAGGTGAAAACAGTTGCAGGTAAAGATTTGCTGTATGCGCTCTCAAAATGGAAGGATACCCTAACAGAGACAGCTTACAGTAAATAATAAAACATTTTAGAGCATTTAAACAGCATTCTTATTCCTTATTTCTGCCTGAACATTAGATACAAGACTCTGTATAAGTTGGTAGATTGCTAGAAGGTTTTAAGGGGTACTCTTCGTTACACTGGATTCTCCTCCATCATGAATGGATTCAAGGAAATCGGTGTGTTCGAGAATGATAAGGATTGCGGTGATGACAGCTGGTCTGTGCTGTTGGGCAAGCTCCTAGAGAAGGAAGGCAAACCACTTAGCGAAGATACTCTTAAAATGATTGACAATCTCGTAAACGATAGCAATTTATCGGATGAGAACTCCAAGAAACTCTCCACTAAGGCTCTTACTAAAGCTCTATCAAATGATCATTTCAGGAACCTCTTTGGCTAAATTAACCGTTGTGGCAAAATAAATCTTGAAATCATTGATATTCTTTGAATTCTTCAATGCCGATGTCAAGACATCTGCAGCTAAGTCTCGTATTGAGAATTTCGTAGCATTGCTTGACAGAAAATTAGCTCTTCAGCCTGGTGAAGCTGACTTGATAGCCATGTAACATGCCTTCAAGGTTTAATAACAAGATGGCAAGATAGTGACTAAGAAAAGCACCTTGATTTTAATCGGTGATAAGCATGGAAAATCAGCGATGTCCTTGACAGTTGGAACACCCACAGCTATTGCAACCTAATTGATTCTCGATGGGGTTATCAAAGACACTGGTGTACTTATGCCAAACATCAAATCGATTTATATCCCAATTCTTGAGCTCCTTGAGAAAGAAGGAATCAGATGTGTTGAAACTGAGGAATGAAGGGAGAGTAAAAGGCATTTGTTTTAGATTACTTAAAAGCATATTAAATGTTTGTATTCTGAATTGGAAATATCGTTATTGTTCAAATACCTAACTATTTAAAAGAGAATTTATGAAGAATGAAAACTCAGACAAAAAATATTATTATTTTGATGAATGATTTATTGGAAGATTCTGCAGTTTTCAATATTTTTTGGCAAAGAATGGTGCTGTGCTTGTAAGTTATCCCATAATATGGTTGCTAACTATTTTAGTTTAATCTACGAAAAAACCCCTCCTGAATTGAAATAGATTCATAATCGTCTACTTCACTAACACATCAGGCAGAACAAAGCGCTTTTTTGCTCCATACGGAGGGAGAGATATACTTAAAACTTTGATTTGTCTATTTAAACCATAAGTTAATAACAATCCTCCTCAAAAAGAGAAAGGCAAAAACAATAAGAATGGTTTGTGAAAAATGCGAAAAAAAGCTTGATAAAGTCGTAAATCCAGACACTTGGAAGGATGGCGCAAGAAATACAACTGGAGGTAAAGATGGAGGCAGAAAAGTTGGTTAGAATATGCTGCTCTCCTCAAAAGCTAAAACTGGATTCGACCCATTTGGAAACAAATGCAAACTCTGCAAATAGAAAGTACCTAAATCAGATATGTACTGTCAAGGCTGTGCATACAAGAAGGGACTTTGCAAAATGTGCGGAGTTAAAGTATTAGACACGAAATTCTACAGGCAGAGCAATGTTTGAGTAGGCATTCACAAAGCTGGAGTTAATATTTACCACAAAATTCAAAAATGAGATTAATAATCATGCTTATTAACAAGAGTCAAACTTAAATTACTGCTGGAAACAACTTGATCTGAGAGTTTAGCCAAACAAGTTCTCTCTTTTTTCACAACATTTTGCATTTAAATTTATAGAAATATGTATGATTCCTATGTAACTTTTCTCAAGGAAAGTAATTCCATGGTTGTTTTTATAAATGAAATTGCATTTCAGGTCTGCTCTTCCAGAAATTCCTTTCTTCTCTATCGAAATCTTCAAATATCTCAACACTTTTCCGTTTCCCATACTCATTTGATGTTGTATCTTTTTTAGAGAAAGGAAGTTCAAGCATTTCCTGTGATTTCATTAAAAAAAATGTGAACAAATAGACAATATTAGTAATTGATTCTTTACCCTTTATTTCTGAAGTATTTAGTCTTGAAGAGATTTATTAGAAGATGACTAATATGTTGCATCGTCAAGATAAGTGTTTCCCCATTTTTGTGGCCAATTTTATGCACATTTTTCTTCATTTTTAACTTGTTAAATCCATTATTTATCGTAAATTGATGGTGTTTGCAATAGGTTATCAGACTTCAATGAATTATTCTTCATCTTGGTTTGCTTTTTTTAAACAAATTAAAAATGTTTATTTTTTTATAATTCTCCTCTATTTGTGTTGTGCTGATATGCTCTCATATTTTTTCTCTTCAGTAATCCAAGCAATGAATCATTTTATTTACTAGCGATTGCACATTTATCTCAACAATCATATTTTGTAAAAGTTTCGTGATAAAATTAATAGAATAGGATAACTAAAACACGCACTATTTCTAATCTTAATAAAATACAGATGAGTTCATAATAACTAAAAGCAAAAGGAACAACAAAACACATCGAAATTGATTTGATTTCCTTTTCATATTGATAGACAATAATAATTCAGGAGGAATAGAGATGAAATATGAATATGAACTAAGATTATTTCATTCTCTATAATTAGCCAGCACAGTGTTAACATCATCAGCAGGCTCTAAAATGTCTTTCCTAGCATCACAATAATCTAAGAACTCAGAGAATTTCGTGAATTTTGTTATTTTATCTCGATAATCTCCATAAAGTGATTAAAACTTTTCGATGAGCTAAACGAAGAAATAAATAAAAAATGAGTAAAAAAAGGTAAGAAAGAATATTTATTATTGTTTTTTACTGTGTCATAATTTTAGGATATGTATCCATCAAGTTTTTAATGGAAAAGGCTGAGGGGGCCTTGATGACCGTTTAGAGCTTGCGCATGAATGTGGGTGAAGATTAGGTTGACAAGAGCAAATAATATTAGACTTGATTATCCGTACTTGCAAACTCTGCTGTCGAAATCAGAGTTAGCTTTGAAATAAGAAGTAACGAACAAATGCAAGATGTGCTCTAAAAATTATTTGCGGATCGCAGATTTCCATTCTTCTGGAGTTACCACAAACAAAGAAAGAACTAGGAAAGTATGCAAGAATTCTAATTTTCTATTATCTTCTTTGATTTCTTTGACTAGCATTTTCTTTAATTGCGTCTAAACGTTCGAGAGAGTATCTTTGTATTCATTTTGTGATGCTACATATCCAATTGCTGATATAAAGAAGGGGAAGATTTTCAAGTTATGCTCGAACCTTGTTAATATAACAAATCCATAAAGTTAAGTTTTTCAATTCAAGATAAAATAAAGAACTTCTTACGTTGTCCTTGTTTCTTTAGCGATATCCTCTTGGGATGCAAATTTGAAGAGTAAACCTCTGAAATCGCATATGAGATTCCAAAGTAAATTTGACTATGATTAATTTTTAAGAGCTAGCATGTATTTTTTGAGTCCAGCGTCCATATGTTATTTCTCAATCTCTGGACCTTTAAGAGGGAACCAGTTATTACATTTAGCTTCTGAATTTCTTATTAGTGCTCCTTCCCATTCAGTCTTAGGCTTTTTAGACTATTTTTAAAGGGTAAAATCATAAAAATTATTTAATGAAAAAAGAAATCGATTTTTTACATTTTAATCAGCCTAAACCGCTTCATTATGGCATTTAAGATGAATGCAATTAAACGATGTAACACTCGAAGCACCTGTTTTATCAGCAAGCAATCCTTCCAACAATAGCTTTTTATCATCTGGAACATTCCCATTCATTGAAAGAATATAAGCACCCATAATCTCAGAAGGTCTTAAAGTATATCCTTCCTAGCAGACAACACATTTGATTGAGTGTTCTTCTTCAATATCAGATAATTTAAAGCTCATAAGGATCTTCTACGCATTTGTGGTCAACATGGATAATTAATTTTTCTTGACTTAATCTGCTTTTTCTTTTTTCCTTTACATTTCTTCTTGTTTGATCTTAATGATACTCGCTTGGACTTGCTTATCAACGTTATTCTTTTCATTGACAATATATTCCACTAGCACCTCCGATAGTTTACCTACTTCTTCGATCTTAACCGATGGATCTGCTAGCTGATATATGCTATGAAGAATCCCTTGATCGTTGAGAATCTTTTGAACTTGATAATTGCCTTTCTATAACCCTATAAAAACTTGCAAACATCTCTTGAGGCAGTTCTTCGAAGCTTAAGCTTTTTCTTGATTGATGTTGTTCTATTACAATAAAATATCGAAATGAGGAATTAAAAACAGAGAAGAATAAACTGAACTTACGAATGTTGGGATGACGGAAATGAACGCTTAGGTTGCTTTCTCTAATATGCCTTATTTTACACTTTCTTCCCTGAAAGATTAGAATTCTTCAGGTATTTTCTCAGCAATTTCGATATACTTCTAGATTAAATCTAGGTTTTCTTATTTTATCTCTAGTTTTTGTTTAAGAAATCATTTTTTTCAGATGCTTATAAAATAATTTGTTTATTTATTATTTCTTACATTGATCTTGGAATTGAATAGCCGATTGGAACACGTTGACAAGGAATTATGATGGTTTTGGATAATCATATGTAATGATTGGTAGAATCCTCCCAAGATCAGCAAGTAGTTGCTAGCTCTTGATCTTGTTAGTTAATACCTTGCTTTTCTCTTCGATTTTATAAATTTTGTCAATACAAACTTAGACATTTGCTAAGCATTCTTCTTCAGTTGATTTTATATCCAAACTGCCACCCAGATTCACTTGCAGTTTCTCTTTCTCTACCTCATCCAGTAGACCATGCAGTAACTCAAAAATATTATTGACTAAACTCTCAGGCTCACTTTCATTCAAACTTGGCAAATACTTCATGAGCACCCTCAAAATGATACCCAAACCACCATATTTCAGCATCTAAAAAATAAATCAGAAAAAATTGTTTTTGAAATTGTAATCTCTGTAACTTGTTCTGTTTGTTTACCAATTTCCTTCCTTCTGCGTGCTAGCAAGTTGTGTTGAGGATAGTGATGATACTGAGCATCTTCGATTTCTATTCTGAATCTTAGTAGATATTCTTAATAATTTTAGTCAAAGATGTAATTCCACAATTTTCTTCATTTTATCCTTCTCGAACTTCAAACAATACTCGAGATAGCTGCAAGCAAGTCGTCTGTTCTTCGTCAACAATTTGATCAACTAACTCTTCTATTGCTTCTCCATCGAATCCTGTTATTCTGTACACAATCACCATTGGGCTACTTTGCACTTACTTCTTCCAATCTACATTGGCTAGAGATTATCCTTTCAATTAATAAGGAACCCATACTTTTTTGAACACTAATTCGATGGGTAGATCCTGAAATGAGTAAATGAAATGGCATTGAAACTTCAAATAAAAAAAGAATAAGAAAAATCAACAAAAAAATAACCTTATTATTGATGAGTTTAGTAGCAACTAACATTTCGATAGCCCAAGAAGGATCAGCAAGTTCTGATTTAATCCTCAGCAGGATATCGTTCATTGTGGTGCCAAACTCGCTTGCAGGGAAATCTTTCTTTTATCGCGTGGAAGGTAAATATTCTTTTTAGTTACTTTGAACTTCTAGACGGACATTAGGGATAATCTTCTTGGGAATCAGGATTTTGTTTACCTTAAAAATAAAAATATTTTTTAGAATTGAACGGCTAAGGTATTTCAAATGTGTTTACTTATTCCATGAGGAATTCTTAGCCTAGAGGATCATCCGAATTCTCAGAAAGAGCACTAACTAACGATGAAAGAAAGTTCTATTTATCGTTAAGGCTGTTTGCGTGTAATTCTTAGAAAAGAGATGACAGAATGACCTCGATTTAGTAGAAGTTCTAGTTGAGAATGAACTTAAACTTACGGAGACTCACAATCGCATTGAGAATGTTATGCATGAAGTGCTTGCTGTTATTTTTAAACACTTGCTTGATGGAAACATTCTCAGTTAATGTCTTGATAAGATTAGCTAGACTAATCATTGTCTAACCGGATTCAAGGTTTTGAATGGAGAAATCCTTTGTTGAAATCAGCTATTTATTCTGTAGTTTCTCATATGCTTTGAGTTGAGAATCTAAATTTCTAAACATTGTTGTTAGAATATTTAGATTTTCTAACTCCTCTGCGTTATCATCTTCTTCTTGAGTTTTTCTCGCTAATCCAGCATCTTCGGAGCTTTGCTAGTGCACCATAGATAAACCAGGGAGTTTCCTAAAGTTATGTTAAGAATCTGATCGAATTGAAGCTGCATTAAACAGTTAAATCACTTCGCGAAAAAGATCGAAATATGTCTTAGAATTATCTTGCTAAGCAAGAGCATTGGGTAAGGCATGCAGCATCAATGTGCATGCAGTTCGACTGTATATTTAAGCGAATGCGATTACAATAATATGAATCAATTCCTGCAATCTTCTAGAATCAAGTAATTCAAGAGATTTCTGCAACCAATTATCAGTTTTGAGTTTGAAATTCTATGAAAGAACATCTTGTTTGCTTTACTTACTACTGTGTGTTTCTAACCATTCTCGTTGACTTTAACCCTCAACCTCCATAAGAGAAGAAGAAGAGCCGTCAGGTTTATCTTTTTACCCAATTAAAATCGTAAATAAATCTATTAACTTATCTTGCTAGTTTAGTTTAGTTTATGTTCTTCTTTTCTTGGTATTTCCACTTGATTCTTTTTTCTTTGCAGCGGATTAAAGACTAGATTGAGCAATCTTTGGAATCTACGGCTAAGGCACACTTGGATTAGAAGGGATTGCTGGGGGATTAAACAATGCAGGAGGAGGAAGACCGAAACCGCTTTAAGGCTAACTTTAACGAGGTACATCAGATTTCTTATCTTTTTTCTGATTTGCAAAGGATGGCATTGGGAAAGGATACTCTGACTATGGTGGCTAGGCATATTACACGAATTAACCAAAATTACCACCCCAGGAGAAACGTTCCAAACCTTAAAATCCTGGAACACCATCAGCATACATTTAATTGAAAAATTATTCCTTCTGCAATAATTCTTATTATCTCCATGCAGGATTGGTACTGCTAGAGGAACTTTGAGGGGGTGCACCAAAGGGGTTGCTACCGAAAGGAGGCGGATCTCTTGAAGAAATTGTTTAGTATTGTCTGATTTATTTTGAGTTGTATGGCTTTTTGTCAGGATTTCCACCAAATTCTCGAAGCTGTGAAGCAAGAAAAACAAAAATAATTACCAATTAAATGTAATTTTTATTTTGGAAAATATTGAATTCGTTACTTCAGAATTAGAAGCTGGAAGTTATGAGGAACTGCGTTGTGAAGAGGACGATAAAGCTGTGATTTCAGAGACAATTATTTCTAAAAGAGGTGCGAATACCTCGTTTTAGAAACAAATTGAAATTGGAGTGGATTTACTGAAAAAACTAGGAATAACAACATTTGGAAGTTAAACTATTGAGCTTGATAAGTCAGTGAGTTTTTGCAATTATTCTAGATCTCCTTTTTATGGGAAATCGATGCTGTTACAAACATCGATTTGACCACGAAGGCTTTCTTACAGAGCCTTAACATCTAATATCCTTGTTTTAAGATTCAAATAGCTAGGCTATGGACGAGCATTTGAATCACTGAACTTCACTGCAAGGAGATCATCACGTAGGTTATTTATTAAATTTTGTAATTGAGTTTATTATCTTTCTTCTAAAACCATCACTAAAAAAGATTTATGAATTCTCATTGTCTATGAGATAATCTTTTCAGGAATCGCACGGCTATGTGAAGGATCATAAATATCCTCAAGAATCTTCAAAAACTCATCTACAACTTCTATCCCTGTTAGATCAATGATGATCTACATATTTTCTCGTTTGTGGATGTACGAAAGAAAGTTTGCAAGAAAAGTATGGAGACATCCATAGCAGTGAACTTGATTACTCCCGAGAGCTTAAAGAGTGGAAAATTACTTGAAACTGTCTTGTTTCATGCCATTGTATTGAGCAAGTGCTTTTCTATGAGAAATCAGATAATTCACATTTGTCATGAGATCTTGATAATGTCTATCGAGTTCTTCTGAATTTAACAATATCCCAGTTGAATTATTGCATTTCGTTCCATTGTAACGATCATAAAGTATTCTCATTTTTTATTTTTCCTTGAGCAAATTCTTTCTTGTTTCTTAGATCTTGGTTGTGTATTCAGCGATGGATGCATCACACTATTAGAAAAAATATTACAATTTTACAAAACAAATGACTTTAAATGTGAATTACATTCTCTTTAGCCTTGTCTGATTCAATCGCTACACTGTCTGGTGTGAAGCTTGGCTTGTATTTGACAGTTGTGTTTTCGATTTAAATAAGCGAGCAATATTAGCACTAAATGCAATAGAATCCTGAATTCTCCGTTCTATAAATAAAAATATTTTTTAACATATTGATCAGAAAAAACACAAACTATCTTACCTAACTTCTGCACAGCGAGTGCATTGAGAAGGCAACTTCGATATTGTAGTAAATTCGATGCAAAGATATCTAGCTGAGATAGACACTGGTAGATTAATGACAAAGTCTCGCCCAGTTTCAGTTTCAAAATTACTAACTTTGATTTTCTTCCAATGCGTCATGTCATTACGTAGAGAGTTCATATCTGCAGAGAGGCTGTTATTCACATACACAGCGATGGTTTTAACTAGATTTCGTTTGGTTTTGGTATAACTTGGATCTCTTGGCATTGTGATAGTCTGTATATCCAATGATTTCTTTAATTTCATGACTAACTTGAAATTACCTGCTCTAATCTCCGAAGAGATTGCAGATAATTTTTCTTCCTTAAATTCAATCTATTCGCTTTAGCAATAGCAATTCAAGCACCCATTTGCTTCGAGAAATTATGGTTTAAACAGATTGAAATCATCAACGACATCCTCAAGAAATTAGTAGAGTACATGATCAGGATGCGATAGTAGTTGTTTCAAACCACTACTAAACACACTGATTAACGCACGAAACAGTCTTTTTGCTTGAACCTTTTTTTGAGTTTAAACAGAAAACGTAAGTTTCAAGCATGTTAGAATTATTCAATTTCTATATCTTACTTGATAACTTTGTTCTGTTTTTGAATCCTTAGCGATTTGTATGCACAAATTAGAAAACAATTGGAAGAACTCCTTTGTACTATTGCCATATTATGTGAGAAGTTTACTTTTTTCCTCCATAATCAACATTAACTCTTTTCGCAAACTCATTTTTCCTGTTGAAAAGTTAAATTTTGATAAATTAACCTTTTATTTATTGGCTCCCTTCATTACCTGTGTTCCAAAGCGAAGTAATCAGCTGCATTGAACTATTTCGGACATCTTCATTTCGATTATCATTGAAAAACTGATCAAAAAGTTGCCTCAAATTATCTGAACTCATTGGATCTCTTTCGACCAAATTCTTCACTTCTTGGTAAGTAGAATTCTCTGGCATAATAATATCTGCAGTGTCCTCTTCATGACGTTTTTCTTCTTCCATTTTTTCTTCAAACTATCTGTCAGTTTCTCTCTTTTGGCTCGACAAAAATACCTTTCCTTCTATTTATGCGAAATCTACTTTTTATTTCAATTTTCCTTCCTAAACGAATCTCCTCCTTTAAGCCTTTTTTCACTTAAGCAAAGACTCCCAATATTTCTGAAACACACTTAAATATTTTGACAAAGCCCTCAAAATAGTCAGTCAAATTAATCTGATCTTCTGTCTCCAATAATTCGGGAACTTTGTTGTATTCAAATAAAAAATGATCTTGAAACTGAGAATTTATGAAAAGAACTCATTTGAGAATTTTCACTTAGTATTTCATTCAAGACACACAATAATTTAATAATAGATAATGCCCAAATCAATAAGGAAAAAAATTGTGTTTTATCAAAGTGAAAGAATCTCAAGAATTACAAATGATAACGGCATTTTTTAGTTTTTTGAGATGAATATCATTTAATCAGTAATTTTTCACTAATTATTGAATTCTTATTATTTTGAAAGCCTTATTTTTTTATTTTATCAATATAAACAAACAAATTTGCATAATTTTTCTTTTTCATGTTTTGCAGCCAACTAAAAGAAGTCTGAG
>Ga0302285_10002122_pt1 | contig 11108 bp, 6 predicted proteins | sample III_Fen_E2_2_FD_200455 | JGI IMG/M metagenome (GOLD analysis project Ga0302285, IMG submission 200455) | Peat permafrost microbial communities from Stordalen Mire near Abisko, Sweden - III_Fen_E2_2 | ecosystem: Environmental > Terrestrial > Soil > Wetlands > Permafrost | place: Sweden: Abisko...
TTTTTTGCTAAATTGCTGAATCGATTTAATTGTTTTGCATTAGATTAGTTTGCTGTGGGATGAAGAAAAACAAACAAACTGTCAATTTCAATTTCTATTAATAAACATAAGCAAACAATTCAATATCCTCCTTATTTAACTATTAGTTAAAATGGATGAATATGATTTGATTGTTAGTTAATTCTTTGTTTAGTGTCACTTAATAAGGTAGCCAACATTCTCAAAGATAGAACACCATGACTAGAATATAATTGTCCTTATTTATAATTCCTTGCTAGTGCTTATTTATTTTCAAATAGTTCATTATGTTCATGATAGATTTGTGCTCTAGATAATTGAATGGGCAAGCTATGATAAGAAATCTGAATCTGTATCTAATAAAAAACTACGGCAATGATAACATAAGGATAAAGAAATATTTAATAATAATATAGATTTCATGGTTTTTCTGGTAGTTTGTTATTTTCTTACTGCTTTCACCAATATCGATTATTTCGAGAATGTTCGGGAGATTTTTGTTGTGATATCCATTGAGAAGTCTTTCATTTTCCAAGAGGAAGATATTTTTGATAGTTAAATGAAGTATTCACTCCGTTTTGGCTGATTATCTTTTGATACTTAAAGAAATTGTCTGCAGCAGCTTGAAATAACACGTATGTTCAAGGAAACCCATATTTAATTTGAGAGGTCTTTTAGTCACTTAAGCAGCACCTTTCTTTTCAACAATAATGATCTAGCATGGATTATTGAAAATATCATTTGGGAAGGTGGTCAGAAAATTCATAGAATTTGAATGAGCTATGATATTTTTGGCTTGCTCTTCATGGATGTATATTTCCATCTAGAAAAGGATATCAAAAAAATATTTTAGAGGGTAATACAGCAAGTGATACCAGCAGGATGGTTCCAAAGCAGATTCTCTTCTGATTTAAGAAAACGACTAGAAGATTGGTGTTTGGAGTAGCGGATTTATTGAGAATATTGCGTTGAGGTCTTATAACAAATTATTGGAGGAGATTTATTTGGATTTCAAGCAGTCACTTTAAACAAAAGGAGATTTCATAGAAAACTAAACTTCGGAATCCAGATGTTAATGGAGGAAAAGAAGGATTAGGAATAGTACAAAAAGACTTTGGAAATGGTGCAAAAAATAAAGAAATCAAACTGTTTCTTTTGTCAGAAGCCTCATTTTAATGAAATAGTTGATAATCAAGTCAAGGTACACTTGTTTAATTTTAGGAGTGGATGGAATTGTTAGCAAAATAAATTTTAGAGATTGATCAACATTTTTTTTGTTGTTTTTTGAATAAATTTTGGCCTTTCAAAAGTTATTGCCTCCTGAATCACTGCTTGAATCGCTATATTGTATTTTCATCTCACTACCAGACCCTCTCCCCTCTCTCAGGGTGTTTTAACCTTTAGAATAATAGGCCATTATGATACAAAAAATTTATTAAGAATTCTAGTTTAAAAATATTTCTAAAAACTTAGCCAGCCTTGATTCAGTTGAAGGATTCTTAATGATTAGAAGTTAAAATTAGTTATGATGCTAACAAGAAGGAATTGCTGCTTTTTCTTCACTCTGAAGTAGATTTCTTGCATCAAAGGATTGGTCTTTTATTAATAAACTACCTGAATTGAATACGAATTCTTCTTCGTGTATCTCTAGAAACAATAGTCATTTTGCATCTCCAATTTCATCACATAACCTTGCTTTTCCTGCAGTAAACTCCAAGTACACAGCCTACATCGAAATAGCTATGTGATAGATCCCAATATGTTCAAATTATTCTAAAAAAGAACAACAAGAAAAATGCAACAATTGTTTAAAAATATTCTTAAATCTTGAAAGAACTGTTGAGCTTTTTTTTTCAAGAATAGATACCCGTTTACTGCTACCTCTTAAGAAGCTATCAGATAAGTGATAGTACGATAATTTAATAAAAGAAATTTCAAAAACACTCAGCTTTCTATTTCATTTTTGAAGATTTTAATTTAATTTTCCTAGGATACTAACAGTAATAGGATATATATCAAAATATGGTAGTTTTTAAAAAGATTTTAAGTAGAAAATGAATCTATTCTAAGATCAGAGCTTTCCTTTCAACTTTGCAATGGAAATTGAGAGAGAGAAAGATTCATGTTTTTCATCTTCAAACTACTAATTTGAAATAATAAAATCAGTCATTTTTTTATTTTTCTTTATCACAATCTATTCTTACAAGGAGTGCTTTTTTCTCCCATCGAAGTCCTCAAGCTTCACTAGAAATAATTCCCACATACATTCTCATTCTCTTTTTGTAAGAATAAAGCAATTATTAATTCTGGAGATGAATAAATAAATAGATCGGATAGATTAATCCGCCAGATTATGCCAAAGAATATGAGACAGAGGAGAGGTAGTTTAAAACCACAAATCAATTGAACCGAACAAAACTAATTTTTGTAAGGGGAATCTGCTTTTTAATTACACTAAGCTGTGTAATAAATTTGTCTTGGCAAATTGATAAACTTGAAATAAAAGCCCATAGAAAATATTATTCTTCTATTCCCTAATTTACATTTCAAGTCTGATACCCCAAAAAGCATTGAAATCCTTTTTAAATAGCTTGTTCAGTAGAGCTGGATGCTTGATTCAAGTGTTAAACGTGCAGTCATAATCTCAAGCAGATAAATTGAATTGAATCGTACATTTGATCTATGGAACTTTCTGGTTGGTTTAAATTACAGCTTATTGGGAATATTCACGCCATCGGACAAGACAAAATTAATTTCTGATTCACCCAATTTTCAAAATTAAGTAGTTTGAATAAAAATACACTTATTGGCTGTCTGCCACTTTTTGTTGCAGTGCAAAGGAAGAAAGAAGTTATTTGTTTTCAAATATATTATCCATTTTTTGCATTCCTTTATATTGGCGAGTTTTTCCATTTACAAGCATTGTCATCTTGAAATAAGCAGGCAGTATTCTCTATCTCACTTTTGTGATTCTTCTATTTTAATTATTTTTTTCCATAGAAAGAAATAATCAAAAACACAAAATTGATTAAAACAAATCAAGCGCTGAAAAGTTCACAACGGAAGCAATCTATTTGGCTGATACTTTTTGTGAAATTCGGGGCATCACTTACTCACACTGCGGTGAATTACTAATACTAACTTTTAAATTGAATTTAACAAATTAAGCAACATCATGAGAACAACACCAACAACAAACACAGTTTTAACAAATAACTACATTCATTCATAATTCTACGGAGAACATTCTTCGCTGTCTGAATGCCCACTCTCTTCTACTTAATGGAACATGCAACAAAAGACCTAACTTCCTGCAGGCTATGCTTAATTTCATAACGTAAGTCCTTTCAGAATTTGTTTAGCCCTATCAAAATTTTGAACTTTTTTTGTGTTAACTTGTTCATAGGTCAACTTAAACTCTCAGCCTAATAAACAAGAAGTAGAGAATCCCTATTGCCCTTCATTTTAGGCTTCCAACTATGTTGTCTCGTAAGAAGAAAATATGGATTGCCTCAAAGATCTGTACTCCTTCAAAGACTAAACTAATCTTCTGCTGCCCTATGGACACCCTCAACAATAACACGGAGAACACTCACAACAACTCCCTCCATTACAGACCATCCATTAAGTCTCATAAGATGAAACTAAAAAAGACATTCTCTCTCATTCTTATCTTCCAAACTAGTTGCAAAGACAATAAAGCATCGATATGCTATTTCCCTCCACATAAATCCCTTCATTGAATAGAAACCCTTCTTTGACCTTCCCACAACATGATAACTTGAACTAACATCCCTCTGAGACAATCATGGAGTCACTGTGCCGAATTGAGAAAAGTGAAAGTGGCTTGTATGAGAAAACCACTGAAAATATGTGCTTTTCAGAGTAACAATAGGAATAATAAGTGCTAAATAATTCTCCCTCTGATAAAAATCCACTTGAGATCAGTTGTTTCTAACCCTAAGCAAATCCAAGCACAAAGAAAGAAGAAAGATCAGGGATAGAATAAGAGATCTTGAGGGATATTGAGTTTGATGAAAAATTGAAAGGCTTATCCTGCTAAGAGGAGTTAATGCACTTGGTTTATGAAGATCCATTCTGCCATGAAACATCAAAGGATCAAGTGTTTAGCATCGTTTAGATGATTTTCAAGGACAATGAAGCGGCTGCTTGTGATAGAGTAGTAGATGGATGTGGTAGATTTGAGAAATTAGAAAAAATGAGTGAGACCAGAGAGAATGAAGAAAGTTTGAAGGGAAATACAAAAAATGATCAAATTAAAGTGAATGAGGAATAATTTTTTGTACAAAACTTTCAAAAAAATGAAGAAATTTAAACCCATGAAGAAGAATAATGGTAAAGAAGAATGCCCAGCCATGCTTGCGAGAATGAGGCACTCCATGATAATCACCTAGAATTCAAATCTACTAAGTAATTATTTATTTTTTCTTTTATCAAATGATTGTCTATTCCCCAGGACAATCTGCTAGAACCATCCCTCTTTCTCTCTCTCCATTCTTATATTCATACTTCATTTGTCCCCAGCCATAATTACCTGTTTTCATTTTTTTTTTTCAGAGATAGCTTGAAAACTGCCTTGCTACCCGGTTCTCAATAAGAATAGTATGATTCAAGACCTTTTTCTAATATTGACTAACAATGGACTTAAGTGTTGCCTCAAAAGTAGCTTTCGCTGAAACTTCCTTTTAACTATGCAAAATAATAGATCTACCCTCAAAGTGAGCAATACCAAAAAAGAGAAGAATACATTACTCAACAATATGCTCCGATGATTCATGAAAGAAATCAAGATGGTGCATCTTACTTTCAAGAAAACTGTATTTCCTGCATACCCATTGGAGATCAGAATCGTTAATTGTAAGGTTCTGTCTGTAATTAAATGGTAGACTCTAGGTATTAAGGCAATTTGCTTGAGCAGCCTCACCAAGTGTTCCCAGCTTAAAATGAAATTTAAGTAAGGAATTAATTGATTTGCGATTTTTCAAATTGTAATTTAATTATTTTTGTAATTTACAATCACAGAGAGTAAATCATACAGATTGCTAAGCTATTTAGTATCATGATTAGTCTATTTCTACATGGAATAATCACAATTTGATCTAGCCTTATGATTTTTAGATGGAATAATTCCATTGTTTTGAGGGCTAATAAGTTGTCCCTCAAAATTTCTAGACTCTACAAAACTAATAATCCTTTCATTTTAGTCATAATGCAGGATAATTCTACTAAAATCCTCTGCAGATTCTACCAGCTAATAACGCTGTAAATTATGAGTAAATCCCTCAAGAAAGTTATGCTGGTTATCCTATAAAATCAGCTACCAACAGGAATATTACTTCATAAAATAACAATGCTCCTTATTAAAACCCAGAATTCTTCTAATAACAGAACATTTAAGATAATTTCTTATATTCCCATGCAAAGAAAGAGGAAGAGACAGGAGACTATGGCAATAATAACTATTATTATGAAGCTGATCTAGATGCATTTGATGATCGAAAACAAGAGGAACAATCAAGTTCAAATGAAAAATAAACACTTCTTCAAAATCTCCAAGAAGATCAAAACAGACCCCGCGAAGGATCCTCAGAAAATACAACGGCGCTCACTGCTGAGTAACAGGAATGCGTCAATGAGCTTCAGAATCACAAGAAAAAGAATGTCGCCAAAAACATCATGACTGCATTCAAGAATTTCATGGCGAATCCAACGAAATTTGGATACTCCCAAGAGCAAATCGAAATGGCTCTAGCGGAATACAACTTAACGAAGAAAACTGATGAAACTTTTGAGGAAATGCAAGGAAAATTCTTGAAGTACATTGTCAAGAAAAAATTCAACCATTACACAATAAAGCTACTTATTTAACATCCAAATTATGGGCTTGTATTTGAATTTTTCTTGAAATCTCTCTCTGAGTTCTGGCTCGATCAGAGCAAAGTTCATGATCTTCGAGCTCACCAAGCGATGATTACGTTCCTTAAGCAAGCATTCGTAGACATTGAGATTATCTCAGAGCTCAAGAAGTACGATAAACGCAAACAATGAACTTGAAAATAAATGATTTTAAGCTTGGAAATAAGAAGGCATATCAGCTCCATCAATGAAAACTAGCAACTGAATGTCTCCTGAATCAACATCAGACGCATAGACACACAAACGCATATCCAAGCTTAAATAATAATCAACTTAAGGGCTCCAAAATTAACCTATTACACTGCCCCTTATCAATCAAAAGCCATCTCTTCTAACCTCCTATTTCTTCACAATCTGCTCTTACAATCTTTCTTTAGAATCTATTTCTTTACAATCTCTAATAATATAAATATAATATATTAAAATCTTATGAATCTTCGTCCATTTTTGCTCAGATATCACAAATCTATCTAAAATGGCTATCTATTTCTCTTTTATGAAGAAAAAAGTATTAATTTATAAATCTCTATATTAAGTAATCTTACATTTAAAATCTTCAAATACAACTGAAAATAAATATTATTTCATTTTATTTAAAGCTTTAATCTTTTATCTCATTTGCTCATTTGTGATTTGACAATCTGCATGAGTTTCTCAGCGAACAGAGTATCATCTTTGGAAATTTCAGGTGTAAAATCGAGATTGTTGATTTCAATATACTTGAATCCCATTTGTTCCAGGAAATTTTTCTTCAGCATGTTTATGCCATCTAGAGATTTCACACCGTTTTCGTTTTCGATGTAATGAGATGGGCCATTGACTTCGAAGCACAATGATCCCTTTCTGCAATCCAAGGTGTATGGAATTACAAGTTCTTTTTCAGGGAAATCTTTGTTGTTTTCTAGTTCTCGTAAATCATCATAGAACACCAAAGGTACATCGTGCTAGAAAAAGAAGAACAAAACATCAGTTTGCATCCCAAAATTATATTAAAAAACTAAATATTTTTACTTTGATCTCCACAAGGAAAGTGCTTTTGTCTGAAGCTGGAGAGGCTATCTTGGCATCTAGAATCTTGACAATTCTTTTTTCAATGTCTGAACTGTAATATTTTTTGTTGACTTTGAAGAACCTGATTAGTGCCTATCTATGTGTTATGAGCACTTACAATAGTTGCTGCATGCAAGGGAGTAAAACACCACCTTAAGAATATCTTAGATGCAAATAAATTTAGTACAGATAATTCATATAAACGGGACTTGAAACGAAAGCATCGGAATTCTACAAAATGATATTCAAAAGTGTTTCCCAGATAACTGAATACTCACCTCTATTCGGGAAGAGTAAAAATGCATATGCTAATGCAAATTACTGCTGAGTATTTGGTTTCATTGCAGGGATATCTTTGAAGGAGTTCCTAATGAAACTATCAATTGGCGAGTTTTTTTCAATTTATACATGAAATATTCCAACCGCATGGAGGAACTAAATAGCTCCAGGAAGGGATATTTTTGAGGCCTCGTTTGAAATATTCTTTTCTAGCACTGCACAGAGTGAAGAATCGTATTTTCTGGCATTTGCATAGCCCCAATAGATGTTCACTAGCTCCAAAGGGTTGAACTAAGCAACTGAGTTAATAATGATGGGTACAGCATTTTTAAAGAGTTCATCATTCTTTTCGTGCAATCTTGCATAGGAATAAATGACTTCACTGACTTGCTTTGGGGTGTATTTATTCAGGTATTACACGACACGTTGAGATAAAACCTGGAATACTCTTCGGTACTTATTTTTCATTAAGTTAGCGTAGAGGAAATGTAGCAGTAAAGTAGGATATTTGTCAAAGTAGATTTCATCGACTCTAGAGATAATTATACTCTCAGTCTTATCCCATAACTCTTCAAGACCTAGAACAACAGAATAATAAAATATTTGATTCATAATTAGGCAAATTAAACTCCATGAGCTAATAAATCTTACTTTTTTAGAATTCTGGATCAACTTGTGCTGCTTCGTCTAGAAGATTCGAAGACGACTAGAACCCGATATTTGTAGCAAACTTAAAGATTTCTTTCGTTTTGACTGCTAGAGCTGGGATGAATTTGACGATTAAATCAAAGAATTCTATTTTATCTAGCACTCCTGGGTACTTAAAGTAATCGACAATATACTTGAGACTTGCTGGATCACCACGTTCCATATTTGCGAGTGCTTGAAAGAGAATTAAAAGGGGCATTGTTGGGTTAGCACTTAATCTGCTCATTGTGATGATTCTCTTCTCCAAAGCGAGGATAGCTTGTTCGTTCTTGAAATTCGAAGACGAATAGATTTCCACTAGTTTACTGAGCATCATAATGTTTTTCTCGGAATTTAAGTTAGCCTCTATTGCTTGGTTGCTAAGAAAAATCAAAAAGAAATAACTTGAAATTTAACCTCTACAGGATTATATTTTTAACTCAAATCACATTCAACAATTAACCCTTTTCGCTGCCATTAATCCCGTTTATTTTTACCACTCATAAGGAATTTTAAAGTTGAGAGTTGTCTTGGAGAGGAAATACAAAAATGGAACTATTTCCGATATAACCTATGGCTTGACAGTAGCAAATGTAGATCCAATAAGTTTGATGATCACGGGGTTCAAAGAGACTGGTGGAGCGGACAGGAACTTTCTGACATATCGAAGTACTTTGGAGTAGTCGTAGTAAGTCTTATTAGCGAAATTTCGTTAAATATACAAATTGAAGATTTAGTTGAATTTCTTTTGAATGAAAATCATTTCTTGATCGTCTCCAACATATTTCGAAAATATCTCCAAATGGTTATGTATCTCGGAGACAGCGAAGAGATCAATCAAATTAGAGGCATTGTTATTGCTGGATTATTGAAGAGCTGTAAAGAGCAACTCATGGATTCCTCTGATGACCAGTTTTGCAGGTTTCTTGAGGGATTAATAGAGTTGCACTTTATCTGAATTTTTATAGAAATAAACAGCGAGATTTGCTGCATTTGGGAAGATTTCTAGATCGTTTATTGTCAATCTATCTTTCACCTCGACTAACAATTCTGGAAGAATCTTACTGCTTTCTCTCAAGGTGCTCGCTATTTTATTGTAGCATAAAGTCTCAAGGATTGTCACAAGATTCTTTAGTGAGATTTCCTTACTGCTTTTATGTAATAAGCTAAGAACAAACTCATAAAAAGGTATGTGTCTTATTTTTTTAAGCCCAGATACTAACGTCAGAGCTCTCACTAAATCTCCCTTGTCAGATTCTACTTTGTAAGTTTCTCCTTGAATAACGATCCTCATTCCCTTTTCCAACATTTTACCCTCGAACTCTCTGCCTAAGAATAAATTATATTTAGCAGCTTTATCGAGTACACCAACGAGTGTATCTAATCTCTAGACCTTTTCGAGATTTATCTTCAACGTTTCGATTAATGCATTGATTTATTTTTCTTTTTACATGCTGAACTGCTCAAAGAGTTGCTGAAACTATTAGGAGAATTTTCGCTCATCGAAAGGAGCCTTCTGAAAGGATTAGGCTTCTACTTCCATGATTCGCTTTTAGATTAACTTATCAACAGCCTTCATTTCTTCCATAGCTCGAAAGAATTTATCTTGGTTTTCTGCTGCTGGAGGTTGTTGTGAAATTTTGCCATTAGATGAGGATTTTTGAGAATTGTTTCTATCATTTGCATCATCACCAGAGGGATTACTAGAAGAAAAGGTGTATTTAGAAGCATATTTCAGCATTCTTTTAGCTGAAAAATACTAAACTTCTTAAGAGAAAAATGAAATTCTCTTGGAATTTTGCAATAAAGTGAACATTGTCTGTCTGATACTTGCGTAGATAATGCAAAAAAAAAAATTAAAATTGATTCTTTTGATGATTATCTCAAGAAGATTCGCTTCTAGAAATCAAGAATCTTTGATTTCTCTTCAATGATCTTTTGGGTGCCTAATAATTAATTCCTTCATCCTTGGATGGTAATTTTCAGAAAATAAATCATAAATATCGTTTTTTTTTTGAGGTCTTTAGGTATGGTGAATATGTTGTTTTATTCTACTCTCTTCAACTGAGAGAATATCTCAAATTGGCTGTGCACTCCCAGCCCCATATTCATCATGGCAAGTATGCATTTATGTCTTATTTTCAGTTAAAATCTCATTTGTGTTTGAAACTGCCCCACTTTAAGGCGAATTTATTTCAAGTAAATTTTGATTGTAAGCTTATTAATTTGAAAAAGAAAAAGAAGACATGATTTCCTTGTGTATTTTTTTATTCATAAATAATAATAAAATATTGCTAGCTATGCTATCATTACTCTAATATTTTACTTAATTTGAAGAACAAAAGATCTCAACAAGAATTCATTTTTGAAAGCAATTTAATAGGGGGATATTCATTTAGACATGCATTCTGTGGAAGTCTTGGTTGTGGAAGTTAATAGAATATTCATTTGGTTTCTAAAAAGGTGTTTAGAAAATTGAAAGGTCTGAATTCCATATTTTTTATTTGAAAACTCCAATATTTATCTAAATCTAATTATTTTCCTTGGAAGGATGATTTTTTAATCTTGTCATCTCTTAAAGTTGATTTTTCCAAAATACCTCAACGAAGAAGGTTGCTAAGACAACAAATATTTATGTAACTGGAGATAACTATCTCTTTGATATAAAGATTTTATTTCTTTACATCTGTTGATAATATTCATTTACATTTTCTCATGAATCTAACAGTAAGTATGTCTTTTCTATCTCTCTCTCTTTTCGTTTTTGTCTACACTCTCTATCACCTCCTTGTCTACACTAATAATGTAGATATGATTTATCTATTTTCTGTATCTGCTTAATTTAAACTTGAAGTTGCACCAGAAATCGAAGGATATGTCTCTGAATTAGGAAAAGGAGATTGAATTGAGAGCTTCCAGATACAGTTTCGCAAATGAGGTGAATTTGGAATGTGAGATAAATTGTAAGAATTCTTATGATTAAGAAGTAATACAGTGGTAAAATATCCAATCATTTTGAATGAGAGTTCAGAATATAATAAATTTTAAAGGAAGCTCTCGTTGCGTTGGGGGAGACGATAATAAAAAAACAATAAAATTGAAGCAAAAAGAATCAAAATAGAAAAGGAAGAAGCAGC
>Ga0302285_10002129_pt1 | contig 11079 bp, 5 predicted proteins | sample III_Fen_E2_2_FD_200455 | JGI IMG/M metagenome (GOLD analysis project Ga0302285, IMG submission 200455) | Peat permafrost microbial communities from Stordalen Mire near Abisko, Sweden - III_Fen_E2_2 | ecosystem: Environmental > Terrestrial > Soil > Wetlands > Permafrost | place: Sweden: Abisko...
TTTTCTTGAGAAAATAATACAAAAAGATTTTATTTTGACTTTGAAAAAGTTAGTACATATGCAATTCGAAGATGATTCGCAATAAGCACAATTAGAGCTGCATTCAAAGGTAGAAAATTCCATCTAAGACATTCCCCAGGAATAATCTTTCGAATTCGTCATGCCAATTAAAGAAAAAGACACAGTTTCGTAGAAATGATAATATTTCATCCGAATAGGGCATTTATTGTAGTAAATGCCATAAGTGGAATCTTAAATTTAAGTACAAGAAATGGAATCAGAATAGATTTAAAAGCTTGAATCTTCGGTTAGGAGCTAAAACTAAGCTGAAAATGGTGTCACACCCTGAAGGAAGATAACATAGAGAACGAAGCTGACTTAAAGCTTAAAATGGGGGTTCAAAGTAGAAATTAAATTGTTTCCTGGAGTTGAGGTATCAATTCTTCCATAATAGTTTAAGCGAGTCAGAGTTTGAAAGCAGCCAGGGCCTCCAAATGCTGTGATCTAATCAGCTAAAATATAAAATTGTGTGTAAATGCAATTATCTATAGCACCAGTTTGAAAGAAGCCTTCAATAAATGGAGTTGATTCATTTATCTGACTGGGAGCAATCCAAGTTTCGCAGTCTACAAAAACAAAAAGAATTATGTCAGTTGAAAGCTTAATATGATAATGTTTCCATAAATATACATGCGTAGACTAAGATAATTAAGGTAGGTAAGACCCTCATATTACTCTTTGCTTATTCTCACAATTTAATATTTCTGAACGCTAAATTTTCCTAAAAGATTTAATTTCTCCTTGGGATAATTACAGAAAAATCACACACAACTTTCCTTAAGTCTATTACATCACTTTTAAATACATTTAGCACACAAATACTCATTAGAAAGCTTACTGTAAAGCATTTCAATAATCATAAATAGGCAAAATGAGAAGAAATTGAAAATATCATATTATGAGATGAAATGTAAAAATGTTTAGGAAAATCTATTTACAACAAAGAAAAAAATAGCATCCTAATAATAAATCTTAATTTTTTAATCTGAATTTTAATTTTTACACAGCTTAAAATATAGGCAGTACCTTCGTTTACACATAAAAAAATAACAAAAATAGGTAATAAGACGAATCCCCTTGTTTTGTTTGAGGTTGGTAGTTTAAAAATATTCAATTTTTATTACCAAAAGGTGCTTTTATTAGCCTTTTTAAAGTAAATAAATCTCTTTTTCTTCTGTATTTGAGCAATACAAGCTCATAATTATGAGTTATTCGCTGCTGCCTTACAACTTTTTTTAGCCTAAACGATCTAACTACATAGGACACATCATTTTAATCCTCTTGTTTCTCGAATAATCGTTCATTGACATATTCACAGCAAAAAATTATCTTTTCTCATAAAACTACCCATTCAAAGACCTTAAACCGGACCATTTTTTCTGGGACTGATTGATCTCTTTTTTTATTTTGGGGAGATTAATATTATGATTTTTAGTTGTTGGCCTGTTTACCAGCCAAATTATCTAAAGACTAGAGTTCAATTAATTTTTCTTTTGATGATATCAGTGTGGTTTCAAGATATCGTGAAGAGCTTAGATTAGAATCATCTTTGTTTTTAACTTAGAGCTGATTCAAGAGAATTCGTTGATAAAGGGTTGTATCATTCTCATTGTAGTAATTAATATCTTCGCTGGTTGTAACTAAGCTCTCGATTTCCTCAGCAAATACCGAATATCCACTCTCCATCATCTTAAGTCTTATGTTCATTACTTTTTTAATAAATAATAATGTCTGGATATTGAAACAGGAGACGAGTCTCAAGACATCTTGTGGCTAAAGATATTGATCACGCAAACATTCGAATACCATCCAATCAACTGTGTTCAGATATTCCCTAGAAAAATAAAGCTCTTTGCAATACTCACACAAACAACGATTCACAAAAATCCTATCACAAACATCTTTGCTGATGACAAATGACACTTCGTTGTTATTTGAGCTCAGTAAATGGTCTTATGATGGTTGTTGCCATTATTTGCTAGTTGTGATGATTAACTGTTATTTTACTGCTTCTCTGCCAGTTGTTTGGAGTTAAGAAGCAAACTACCCTTAGAAATTTGGTTTTTTTAAAAAATCCTCGAGGGAAAGATTGTCCTGGATAAAGTTCCAATAGTTTCGATAAGTTAAAATATTGTAGAGTTCATTCAGATTTAAGTCTGAAAACTACTCTAGCAAATTCTTCGATTTGGCTTGTCTGTGGAAATCTATTTCATAATCTATTGTAGCTTGCTTGTTATTGTTGTAAAGCTGTTAATAGAGACTGTTGTGTTTGTATCTCTCCTGATAATGGACAGATATCTTTTTCCTTTCTTCAAAATACAAGACAGCCTCTGAGTGAAGCTGTTCTTGAAATTCATCGCAGTACATCCAAGCAGTTTAAGATTTAGCACTTGAGTTCAGAGAGTTTTTAATTAGGAACAGAAATTATCCTGTTTTAAAAGCAGTAGTTGTTAGTAAAAAAAAGAGTTCTATTTTTTTAAATACCAATATTAAAGGCATTTTCTGAGTCTCCAAATATTTTTAATGCCTGACTTAGGGGGATAAGCACTATGTTAGTTTCTTTCCAATGACCTTTATCCTAGCAGTTCATGAAAATGGAGTGCAGTTTCTTCATTTCTTAGAGCACCTCAGGACTACACAAAAAAGAAAATAAATCCTTTTCATTTTGAAAACAAATATCTATTTACAGCCATATTTTAGCAGTAGATTAGTTGTGTGTGTAGGATGATCGAGAAGGAAACCAGTAAGTCAAAAATGAAATGCAATAAAACTAGGCTTTATTGAAAAAAACCATGTAGAATAAATAAAATATTGCTGCAAGTTTGTCCTTATAAGCAGCCAGCTAGGAGGTCATCTTCTCCCACATAAGCGAGGCTATTCCGAGTATAAGGAAAACAATATGGGCAATTGTTAAGTAAACCAGCCACCAACCTAACATCAACTTCAATTTTTAAAAATAAATAATTTTTCAGAGAGAGAACTTACCTATTTTTAGGTAGGTTTCGATCAAAATATTTATCGTTATTGTGATATGTTTACTTTCTTTTGAACGAGGTTTTCGTTGATGCCTTGGAAGTTGCTGTTGTTGATTTGCACATTGCAGAGTTCAATTGAGAAGATTATTCCAAAGCATGCAATCAAGAGAACTTCTGATATTATATGGTAGTCGTTCATTCTAGGCAGAGTGTAAGGTTAAACGAGGAGAATAAACACTCCGAAAGCAGAGCAAACAGCTGTCATGAAGATCAACCCAGCGAAGAGGTGCTAGTAAAACACTGTGAGCCCGATCATCAGCAGCACCTTTTTGATGAAGATCCAGAAGGAAAAGTTCCTGGCCCAGAAAGACTCCATCCGATAGAATATGAACAAAGAGTCATATTTCTGTTCGAATTTGTCTTCTTATTTGCAGAAGTTGATCTTGTAAAAGAAAAACAACGAAGCCAGGATGAAAGCAATAACAGTCAAGAAGCACAGGAAAACGGAGAACTGATTGAAGGTGTCGCTCAAGTCAATGTTTATTATCTGAAGGTCCACAAATAAGCAAAGTCCAAACCAAGAACTTTAGATGAACTTTATGATTGGCGCATATGTCAGAAAGTTTTTCACAAGCTTCAAGAGCTAGCAGACCTTGCTTGCTTAGTGATCTTCTTCCCTTTCGTTGTAGCAGTCATGGATGCTCACCAAGAGATATCTTCCAATGAAGAAACCGAAAAGTGTTACTAGCAGACTACCTGCGTTGACGATAAAACTGCTTGAAATGTTATTGTCTGAGAATTTGCTTGGAGCTTCTTGATTCTTTAGAGAATTAGATAGGATTCGTCTGCTTTCACCAGCTGTAGAGGAGATAGTGCTTTAATCATTACTGACTTCGTCTTCACTGTTAATAGTGTCAACGCTGACGACTTGAAAGTTCAAGCTGACTGTGTTGAATGTAGAGAAAAAGAGTTCTGAGTTGATTGGCTGAGATACATTAAAGAAAGTATAGTAGTATGACCACTGCATGACATCCACGACTACGTCAAGCAGCTAGCAGGCATTCAGAAAGTAAACGGCAGCTCCAAGGTAGCTGATAATTTTAGATATAATTTAAGCATTTGCACTAGCATCTTTGATGGCTTGCTTCTAAGCTTCCGAAATGTACTCGGTCCTTCCAAACACAACAGACTTCTTGGAACCCTGAAGATTTGAGTAGCCAATCAGCAAAAATAAACAGAAAATGAAGAAATAATTTTGTTTATGGTCTTACTGATTGTTTGTGAGGCACTCCTGGCTCATCTCGGATGTAATCTGTTTCAAGTTTGATGATAAGCTCAGAGTATTTTACAGATTACAGAGGAGTCGCAACAATCTGAATCTTGGAGACGTATCCATCGCTTTCGTCGAGGGGAGTGAACACAGAAGAGAAATTGTCGATGTTCGTCATGGAAAGCACAATCACATGATCATACGATTTTGCATAGTCAACCCTAAAAGGTCTACTGAACTTTAGGACTACAGTGTTTTTGCTTCTAATAAAGGACACGACATTGCTACTAATCTCCGAGATACAATTTGAAGGAGCAAATGCGTCACAACAAGAGCGCCTACTTACTGAATATAATTAACTTGAACATCGCTTTTAGCAGTAATTCTACCCTCCAACAATCATCCCCCAGTACTCAAAGTACTAACACAGAGGAACACACTTGTAATTCAGAAATTACTAAGAGCCACTGCAACTCAAGCATTCATCTTCATTTGAGCCAAAGCAAGTCAAGCAAGCAGGGTAGCACTGATGGCAGTCGACTCCATTGCTCCAGAACCCGTTGGATGTATCGCAAATACAAGAAGGAAGAGGGGAAAGGCTTGATACACATGATGTCTAAAGTTGAAAAAATTAAAATGAAATACATTTGATAAAAATATTTTTTATTTTTCTGTTTAATTGAGGAAAATTACACAGTTTGTAGATGAGCCGGTGCATGTAGCACATGCGATATTGCATTAGACACAAGATTAGAGTAGTAAATCCTCATAATACCCTGGAATGCACTCACACTCCTGAGTCTGAGTATTTAGTTGTCTGTGATCTCCTGCTAGCGAACAAGTTAGACAGCCTGAAATCGTGTCGTTCTAGCAACTCAAACACGAATAATGGCACCTCGAACAAGATATCACTCCGTTAACATCAAAGTATCTTGGCAGGCATTCGCATTTTTTATCCCTGTTAATAATCATAAAAATACAATATTTAAAGACTTTAACAATGCTCTAAGGTTTCTCAGACTTTTTACATTGAAAGTGTGCGATAACTAGTTTTCAAGCAGGTTGTGCAAGATATATTCAATGTGCTGGTGCATTCAGCACAAGAGTAATGGCATTAAACGCAATGAGTTTAGCCAATATCCGAGAATCCAGGGCTGCATTCGCAAATCTGAAAGAAACAAACAAAAGTTACTTTCCTCAAATGCAAGGATGATGATTTTGTGTTTTCTTTACTCCTCCTACTGTGAGTTGGCGGTTGTTTGAAGGATTGCATGTCAGACAGTCTGATTCTGCTTATCCAGAGCAAGTGAGGCAATTTTAATGACAGTATTAAAAACAACTTAAAGCATTCAAGCAACTAAAGCAGCTTTAAGGACACGGAAAGCAAGAATTAGCAATTTAATACTAGTTAATAGAGCATCCTAATAGTTACATTTGAAACGAGCGTATTCCCCAGTATCTGTTTTGATTTAAAAATAATAAAATTCAAATTCTAAAGATTTCTAGTAAGAAATTTCTAATAGGATACCCTGAATTATAAGAGGTTGATATCTTCACAGATATTATCCTTTAGATTACTGAGTTGTAAAATACTTCGAGTCTAACAGGCTGAACCAGGGCATCAGAGGCGGTTTCACAAGAAAAATTAGATTGCGAGTCCATAAAATAATAGCAATATGTAACCGAATCGATTTCAACATAGAGAAAAGATTTCGCATTCCAATTTCCTACTTTTAAGAAATCGAATGTTATGGCTAAGATTGAAAAACTCTGGTTGATGGTAAAAGATCTAGACAAGACTGTTTAATATGTAAAACATCCCTTTCCTCCTAGAAAAACATCCTGCGTTGATGTACAAGAGTATTGAAGGGAGCTACAAGAAGGTCCGCTTAGGCTCCAATCATTCTTAAAAACACAATAATAAAATCGATATTAGTAGGCATAAATTCAACTAGATTTACTATTGACTGTTAGGATTAAGAGAAGCTCCGAAACTACATTATCAATGAGAGTGAGGGTATAACACAATCTGCTTCTTACGGGCCAAAACAATGTGTCAAACATGTTGGATGACACAATGCAATTTCAAGTTTGAATTTGGATATTCCCCAAAAAGCACTTGAATCAGCCACTCCTGATATCATCACATCAATGCTCACATGCATGCTGTATGAAATATGGCTTATTTCTTGATAAAACTCTCTGACTTAGTTCGAACTTGAAGAGGTGCAGAAAATACTCTCAGACTCACAAAAATATAGATATTATGGAATTAAACCATCAATAGTCAAGAACAACATGTTTGTCATCCATATTCCCATTTTTAAAACCTAAAAGAATAAATAAAAAATTAAAGATAATGTTATTAGGAATAAATTGCTCACTGAGAAGGTGATTCTTGCTTTGTAGTGAGGTTAAGGAATGTGAAAGTCTCTTTGAAGCTTTGTCCCCATGTTGAAGTTATTCTGCCCACCAAGGTAAGTTTCTCCTGAGCAAGTCGATATTATATTTCCTGATGCAGGATTAATTATCTCCCAGCCTTCAGAGGCTATTGTTGCTTGATCAGATGAGAAAATAAGGCTTGATAGATGAGTGTAAACTAGCCAAATATATCATAAAATAAATCAATAAATAAAGTTCAAGTAAGAATAAAGATAGAGAAGAAGCCATACTATCAGGGATAATGCATGTTGCAGTGTTGTCGCAAAGTGAACATCCAACCGCACAATAAAACGTCTGTATTCTTAGTTCCCGTATCCCGATAGATGTTGCGGATGATAATATGCTGATTGTGGGATTCAAGATACCATAGTACCGATAGTAAAAGAATATTAAACTTACACGCTCGCTGCCTGAGCAAGTTCCAAGGGAATTTTAATTAAACCCAATATTAGCTCCTTGATCGTTGATAATTATTAGCGTAGCTCCTGAACACTTTTATTACACCTTGCAAAAAAAAAATGATTCTAATTTCGAGATAAAAGAAGTGCTTTTGGTTTCTCTTACTAGCTTAAATTAAAAATAAATAATTGAGAACGGAGTAGCCTCAAGCTTCAAACGTAAGATAATTGTCTACGGGTTAATTTTATTGGAAATTGAGGTCATTCCAAGCCCAACAAATGAAACCACATCATTGTGAAGGAAAACAGATTGCTAAGGAAGACATTATGTTTCAAGGACATCTATTTTCTGAACAGTCTCAATGTTTATTTCCCTTTCATAAAGATATCTCGTAATAATGGTTGAAACAGAAGTGTAGATTGCAACTAAGAAATTAAAATTACATCGATTTTATGAAAAAAAATAATTCAAAAAAAGTGTAACTGGGAAAAAGTATTACATAAGCAATCTGAAGAAAGTGAAGATGAACAATACGCACAATTAGAGCTGCATTCGAATGTGTTAAACTGAAATTAAGACACTCCCCAGTAAAAAAAATTAGAATTCGCAATGACAATTAAAGAAAAGGACACGGTTTCATAGTTATGAAGATACTCCTCTAGGATAGCACATTTTAAGTAGAAATTACTGCCAGCAGAATTATAGGTTTATTAACAGGATGAATCAGAATCTATTTAGTAGCTGGTGTCTTCGGTTAGGAATTAAATCGAAGCCACAAATGGTGTCACACCTTGAAGGAAGATAAAATAGAGATAGAAGCTGACTTAAAGCTTGAAATGGGGGTTCAACGAAGATAATAACTAATTTCCTGGTGTTGATGTGTCAATTCTTCCATAGTAGTTTAAGCGAGTCAGAGGCTTAAAGCAGGAAGGCCCTCCAATGGTTGTGATAAAATCAGATTAAAGAGTAAATTGTACGTATCTGCAATTGTCCACAGCATCAGTCTGAAAAAAGCCTTCAGCAGATGGAGTTAATGAATCTATTTGACTGGGAGCAGTCCAAGTTTCGCAGTCTAGAAAAAATAATAAAAAGAGTAATATCATATGAGAATTGAATATGCCAATGTTTCATAGTATTACATGCGTAGATTAAGATACTTAAAGCAAGGAATGCCTTCATATTACTCTCAGTTTATTCAAGATTTATTAATATTTCTGAAAGTTAAATGTTCAGAAAAGAATGAATTTGCACTTGGGAATATCGTGGATAGCACAGATGTTTAAATTTCCTTTGTTATTAGTATCACTTTTAATTAATTTAGCAAATGTGTAATTATTAGATTTTTTCTGTTTACTATGGGGTGATTCTAATTTAAATAAATTAATAAGCAAAAAAAGAATGATTATTATTTAGAGTTCAAAGATTGAGATTTTTGTCATTTTTTACCAATTTGAGCTTTCATATGAAAGTAAAAAAGAGATCTGTCAACCTAAAATGCTGCCATTCCCTCAACTCAATCAGAAAATCTTTTTTTACTATACCATTTATTTCCCTTTGAGTTCTATTCTTTGATTTTTTCCCCTGATTATGCATTTACATTATCATGTTGAGTGTTACTCTTAATATTTCACTTTTTTCTTGAATGTTTATTGCAGAAATCTGATAAGATAGTCCTTATTTTTTGATTTCTTTCAACTTGCGTTTTATCCTGACAGTAATTTGTAAACAGCTAAAAAAAATCAAATTGATTGAGATTGCTCCTATGGAGAGTAACTCTTATCGGTGGGAAAGATGAGATTGAATTTTATTTTTCTATGGTAAATAATATTAGAAAAGAATTAATCAAATTCTTTGGAAAGCGTTCCCCACGCATTAAGTAATAAAATGCTTCTCACTTCCTAAAATACATAAAGTAAAAGCAAACTTTTAAAGTTAACCATAGTGTTGTTATTCTGTTCAGTTCATTAATAGACCCACTCAAATACTTTGAATCTGGCCATTTTATTATATTTTTCAGTTTCATCTTTCTTTTTAACTGTAAAACCCTTTGGATTAATCTGCTTTTTAACTCTTTATTTGTTTTATTAGCTTTGAACTTTGTCTACAACTGTATTAGCTTGCACTTTCCATTAAACCAACTCAATTTTCTTATCTTCAACTTAGAATTCTAAACTATCCTAACTATATCCAACTCAGAATCCATTTCTTTTTATTTAATTTTGTTATCCTTATTGTAGCTTCTGTTTGGTTTAAAAGCAGTCAAAAACTAAGAGAAATACTAGTATTCAGCTCCATATTCTTCATTCTCTTCGTCTCTATTAATTAAATTTTCAATTTCCAAGGTTGAAATAGAATGTCTTCTATTCAACATATCCAGTACCATGTTCAATAATCTCTTAACGAGTAATGCTGTTTCCATATTGAAAGCCTTGAGGACTATGAGAAGATCTAGTGGAGAGAGATATCGTTCAAGAAAATGTTCAAACATTTCTTTCAATTAAGAATATTCAAATATTCTCTTGAAAAGTAGAGACTGCTGCAATACTAGCAAGAAATGTGCTTCACAAGGATTTTATCTATGAAAATATCCTTAGCTATTACTTCAATGCCCTTGTTCTCTCTAATAGAACTAACTTTATCGATTAATAGTGGGTATTTCTATTCTAGAATAGGGATATTTATCATTTCCATTTCCCTAAAGCTGTCTCCTTAATGATCTACCTCTTGAATATCTTCTTTCTTCTTAAAATCTTCCAAAGAGATGTCTTCTTCTTTGATGAAATTCCAATAGTTTCTGTAAGTTAGGATATTGTACATTTCGCTGAGGCTGATATCAGAGAACAACATCAATAAGTTAGTAGTCTTCGGTAAAAGACAAAATTTTAGGCGTTTTCAATGGTTGATTTTGATTTGTTGTAGATTTGATTGTAAAGAGATGTAATCAACCCAATTAAGTTTGAAAATCACTGTATGTTTGCTTCTTTCAAATGAAGAAATATAACTTGTAATTTCCGAGAGACAGTTTAAAATCAGTCGATTAACAGCAAGAGCGCTTAGAAACAGAATAAAGATGAGTTGTGCATCTATTTTAGCTGTAGTTCTATCCATTTAAAAAAATTCCCCATACTCAAAGTAAAAACAAATTGGGAGACACTGACTATTCAAGAACTGAGGGAGTTAGAACAAGTCAATCACTAGTTGTATCCTGATCCAAAGCATGTCATACAAGTTGAACTACATGCTGTGCATATACTTCCATCAATCCAATGTCCATCGGTAATATCACATGAGCAACGAGGTAGTATTGCTTTTGATGAGAAGCAAGATTTCTAAGAGAATCAAAATAATATTGGTTTCATTTCAAAGAGTTCATAGACACTGGATAAATCATATTTTCAGAATAAAGTACTTCTTATGAAACAATTATTCAAATTGGACAATTAAAAGTATACAATTGGTTGCTGACCCAGAGCAAGTGGCACAGGTGATGAGAATTGCACACATTTTAAAAGAATTGGATCCTCAAAATATCCTGGAATGCACAAACATTTCTCATGACTATTTGCTAGTCGATTGTCTTTTTCCAGAGAACAAGTCAGACAATCAGAAGCAGCGATCCTTTGCAACATAAACAAGCAAAATTGCATTTTTTTCAAGATGATGATCTATTTAGATGGTAGTATTTGTCAAGACATAGGCATTTTCCATCTCCAGAGTTAACAAATCACAATATGTTGTTGCAAAGAATTGAGAAATAATAAAGAATAAGATGACAAAATCCAATAAGAAGCTTGCTGCGTTCATACAAGAATTTATCTATCCGAGCATTCCTTGTATGAGTAATGGTATTTCTTGCAGGTAGGTCTTCCAACATCTGAATATCCAGAAATACACTCACAGACATAGGTAAAACAAACACAATGATTACCTTGA
>Ga0302285_10002132_pt1 | contig 11077 bp, 12 predicted proteins | sample III_Fen_E2_2_FD_200455 | JGI IMG/M metagenome (GOLD analysis project Ga0302285, IMG submission 200455) | Peat permafrost microbial communities from Stordalen Mire near Abisko, Sweden - III_Fen_E2_2 | ecosystem: Environmental > Terrestrial > Soil > Wetlands > Permafrost | place: Sweden: Abisko...
CAAGCTGCATATGTGAATTAGAACAACTACTATCCAAATAATCCAAATGGGAAAAGAGCTACAACTGCCAAAGGATTGAGCAATACACCACAATAACAGTAACAGTAGTTGTAATAATAACAGCAACAATAACCTTAATTCAGAGTGTCCTCTGCAATGTCAAATAAGAATAGATTGCCAATTATGAGGAATAATAACAACATTAACTATGGATAGAATCAAAACTAAGGCATAACACCAGGAGGTACAATAGATCCATCTCGTTCACCTTAACTAGGATAACAACAACAACAACGACCAATGACATCCAATTATCCAAGAGGTTCTTAAAATTAGAATAACTTTGGAGCTCCTTAGTATGACTATCAATAGCAAGGACAGTAGTAGCAATAGCAGCAGTAACAGCAACAATTACAAACCAGAGATTATCTTTAATCACCATCAAACTTCAATGGTAATAACTAACAAGGATATAACACTGGTAACCAGCATAACGACATGATGAATATGCATGGAAGTGATAATTCGAGATAAGAAATATCCCCAGATTAATACTCCTCCAATTGATTGAGAGACTGTGCTAGCCTCCATAAAAGTAATAAGTATTAACCAAATTGGTTGTAATTATTTTGTGTGTGTGTGTTTGGATTCTTTTTCTGAATGATTTAACTACCTAGACTTTTGTGGTTTTATTCATAAAAAAGAGCTGATTTACTGCTTAATTCTTCTTCAAATCTAAACAAAAACCGTGGGAGTGTTTTTTTAACAAGTAATGCGTTAGATATATTGATTCATTTCAAAGAAAAATCATATGCGCGTGTTAAGCATAGCCAGTTAGTATGAATATATTAATTCCACTGATCGATTAAAGAAAAGCCGGGAGAAGAGAGAAAGAGAGAGAGAGTGAGAGAGATAGTGAGAGAACAAGAAAAAGAGAAAGACAAAGACAAAGAGAGAGTATTTGAAAGGTAATTAAAAAACAATAAAAAATCAATAAACCCACAAAAAGGCATTAAGTTCTGCAGTTATCTTCTCTCTTTTAAGAAGCACAAAAAAATACAATGGACGAGGACACACTGTTGGAGCTGTTAGCGGAGTATTCTGGGAATTGGAAGGAGCGTCAATATCGTGAGCACATTCTCCGTGAGATCTAAAAGAAAGAGCATTTGTCGTAGCTCATACAAGAGCACAGGCATGAGCCAAGAGATTAACTGATGCTCGAAGCGTCCAAGCGGAAGACAGTTACGGAAATATAAAAGAAGTTTTAGCTTTCTAATATCAATAGTACGTATGTGTTTCCATTGAAGTTAGATGCAGCGTAGATGAGCGAAGAAGATTCGTTTAATAACTCGCTGGAAGTAGATTTCTATAATCTCAAAGCGTAGAATGTTTAGAAGAAAAAGAAATAACTACCAGTGAATAGTGAAGGAGGGAAAATGTAAGTTTCTACTGGAATAGCTGCAGCAGGAGCATAAGGGTAGGCTAAAGCAGAAGGATATTAGTAAATGACTGATGGAATTATAGACCCACACAAGAATGGGTCGGTTAATAATGAAAATAATAATCTGTTGAAAAAAGACATTAATAATGCTAGCAATCCAGTAGCAATTGAAAATAAGTTTAATAATAATAGTGCTGCAGGAGCTTAGCAAGATAGGATAACTCCATTGAAGAACTAAATTGGATAACAATAGTTATTGTTGTCATCGCAGTAGTAGAAGACAATTGATCCATAGTCACCACCAGCTAACAACAACAACAACACTAAAGTCGTGCTGAGAAATAATGTAACTGCGAGTGCAACTGGAAACATGGAGAACATCCAGCAGAGTCTAGATGCTAAGCGAGGAGAGCGCGTAAATACGTATGATTAAACGAACAGTAGCTAATATGAGACTTATAAATATGAATAGAATAATTATATCTAAAACCAATAAGATCCGAAGAAACTACTCATTCAAGCTCCTTAGCAGATTAATCAGCGCAACAACAATAACAATAATTCGTAATCATCTAATAACTCTCCAATTGCTAAGCATCCTAATGGATAAACACATACGATTGCTGCAGGAAACTTCTATTATCTTCCATAGTAGCAACAGCAATAGTAATAATAATAATAGAAATCACAGCAACATCAGCAACTTTCTTAAGAGTCGATTTCCCACTAACAATCACGCCTTACATCGTAATCTTCCAATGCCAAATCAATCATCAACAACAACAATAACAATAGAGCTAGCTCTAATTCCAAAGAAGCTAGTAAGCACACTACTAGCAATCTCGAGTTCATTCTGCTTCGCTAGCAGTAATAATCTAAATAATCCCAATAAAACATTTCCCAAGGTGCATATCTTCAATAACAACAATAACAACCATTAATGCTGTCTCTAAACAACGCTTAGTAGATTCTCAACACTCTCGATAGCTAAAGTCAAGATGATACCGACACAAGAACAGGCTAATCGTAATCTCGTGGATCTTATCAAAACGCATAGCCTGAGATATAATAATCCAATAAGCGATCCCAACAGTAAATCTAATAGTCCGAATAGCAGCAATATTCATCTTAATAATCTTAATTAAACGGTGCTTCCCCATAGCATTAATTCTCTAATAACAAGCAGCGTAAGCTAATTCATCCTACTAATCATCTCAATAACATCGTTAACCCTAGCACAATCACGAACACTACATCCAGCACAACGCATCAAGCCAGCAACAATGCTAATTAACTTGCAGGTCCTTCTCCTGGTACGTCTCTTAGCCAGTAGCATATTTCCATCAGCAGTGGGACGAATCAATTCTTTCTGTAAAATGGTTCAGCGGAGAGTATCTCTGTGTAGAGCTTAGATTAACAGTAGCAGTAATAACAGTAGTAATTTCGACCTTCTAGCCATCCTGCAGGATATCTGCTAGATAATGGTCTGTAGTTACCATATTAATAGCAGTAATAGATGTAGATGTACAGTGATCATTCGAATAATAAAATTAAACCATAACTCACGAATGGTAGCTTATTCAATGAAGATGTGCTATCAGTGAAGAGCAATGGTGTAGATAGCTAAAGGAAGAGTGTTAGAAATAAGAATAGTGGACCAATTGCGAATCAAGATAGTCAATTCATGCAACAAGGGAAACAAACAGAGAATACAGCTGATAATTTTTTGGTTCAGCAATAAGCAGCTACTGGTCTAGCGTAGACACACTCGCAATATAAGAACAAATGGATTGACTTCAAGAAATTCAATTAGTAAATTTGCATTTTTTTACTCAAAAATCTTTTTCTAATTTTCTTTTTCTTTTCGTTTGTATTGTTTCAGGTACCCGAAAGAGGCAGAGCGTCGTGTTGCAGCTGCAGGCATTGTGAATTCTTCCTAAGTCGACGATGCAATTTAGACTTCTGCATCTAATATCCGTAATACTTACAATTCAATGAGTCCACAAGCACATGCAATCAACCCAAACACAAGTAATAGCAAAAAGCAAGCAGGAATCATTAGCAATCCTAACAATAATAACATCAATAGCTACATAACCTTATCAGCTGCTGGAGGTAATAGCAATATAATTAACAATAACTATACGAGCAGCTCATAGTAATAATAAGGGCATGGGTTTCTGTATAGCAACAACGCAGATACCTCTCCTTCAGTGAGCTAAGCTAATAAGATTAGAGGATAGATTGTTAGTTCAATTCAACCAACAGGAACAGGGAAGAACAATGGATAACAACAGTAGATGATATAATTCACTTAACCGTAATAGTAAATCTCAATGCAATAGTAGTAATAATTAATGTTACAATCACTCAGTCCATCGATGAATATGGCTAAGTAGCAATAACTTGAATTAGCTAGCTATCAAGTCAAAAGTGCTAAAGCTGCTGGGGCTCCTGGTGGTACTGCTCTTACAGCAGATAATCAATAATTTACACCGAATGTTAAGTTAATGCCTCAGCAATCATTTGGAACTAATTAATAGTAATAATCGCATTTAACTGAGCAGTAGCAGCAATTACTAGCTATCAACAACCCTAGCAATACTTCAGGTCTCACTGACGATCCTTTACTTCTAGCATCTAAGAACAACATGCAGCAACAACGCAAGTAAATCAGCAAAGTGAGTTCCTGCAAGAGCTTTGAGTTCCGTGAGAAGTTCGCTAAGAATCCCAATAATACCTAGTAATCTAAAGTCATCAATGGGAACAATGTCATCATCAATCTCTCGAATGTCAACAGCTCATCGTCGTCTAACAACATCAACATTAACATGAATGTCAGTGCGGGAGGAGCTATCCATCACCATCCGCACTAAGCGTACATACATAATCTCAACAACACAGTGAATAGCATCAATGGAAATATCAATAACCTTAATAGCACCACGAAACAACTCAATATCTTAACATCCTCGCATAATACTACTATTAATAACAACAATAATAGTACTAGTCACTTCATACCAACACCTTCAAATAGCAGCACAGCTGGTAATGCTAATAGCAATTAATTTGCTTCTAACACTACTGGATCTTCATATCTTCCGATATCTTCATCGAAGAACACGTATTCAGCTGCACTGTATTAGAAATCATAGAACAATATCCTTAGCAAATAGCAACAATAGTAACAACAGCAACAGCAATCATAGCAATATTCCTAGCAATTCTAGCCAGGTAAAACATCTACGACTGGTTTATCTGATTCAGCACATAACAACTAACTCTTCAATGGTGCTAGCTAATATAGTCTTGCTAGGAATTCATCGTCGTCTTAGACGGGGATGTTGAATCACTCAGCGATCTAATAAAACTCAGGTACGAAGCTGTCGAAAAAGATTGACATGTACAAGGTGTTCAATGCAACGAATTCGAATAGCTTCAGCACGCAGAAGGACTACTAGCAGCAGCAAGGGAAATAAGTTAAGAATTTAGGGTTAGTGTTATAGAAGATCATTAAGAATAAGACACTCAAGATTAATGAGAAATCTAATTAACTTAATTAGCACATACAAGCGAATCAGCACAACAGTCATTTAGCGACCAACTCAATGCAATAAGGTATGATGGGTTAGACATCGGCATCGCTAGTTAACATCAGTAACTAGTTAAGTACTTCGTTATAGCCGTAATAGCTGTCGTTGTTTACGTAATCATCGTAGTCACAACTGTAATAGCAGTAGTAATAGCAACAAGCATTCGCACAGTAGCAGCAGCAGCAGCAGTAATAACCATAGTCACTCACGAAGAAGACATCAACCCCTGGGAAAAAGAAAATGTCCGGATCGGGTGCATCAGGAACGAATAATCGAGGTGCGAAATCGCCTTAGTTTGCTTCGAATCTCAAAGCGCCCTTAAAGAATTACTACTGAATAAAAATAAAACAAACAACAAACAAACTAATAAACTGTAATTAGTATAATTCGTGTGGGCTTATGTGTTTGTCTAATTGTGCATGACTCTTCTTAAACGCATCCTTTGTTGGTATTACTGGAAAGTTCTGAGTTTGAATAGTCAAATAAGGAAGAGAGGAAACTAAGAAAAATACTGGGAAATATATATAAAAACAAAAACAAAAAAAATTAGAGAAAAATAATAAATTGTTGGTTGCTCCAAATGCTGTGGTTCATTCATTGAAGACGAGCACTTGTTTTTTCAATTATCTGTGTGGGTCTTTCGGGTGAAAGGAGTGCTTATTACCTGCTGGTTATGAATTCTGGTATTGATGCTCTTTTTGCTGCTACTGGAAATGGTTTGAATTTTTCAATTAAGACATTCTCTTAGCTGGATCAATGTTCGTTGGTTTGTATTGTGGAGAAGAAGGGTCTTAGATCTTAGGAAGAGATATCAAACTAAATACATTCTGAGGGGATTAATCAGATTTATTTACTGTCTTCAATTGTTATTGTGATTCTTATTGGTGTTGTGTATGATTATGGTTACTCTTGTTAGGAATGGTAGGTCCGATATGATTGTGATTAACATTCTAGTTCTTATTCTCTGACACATGCACAGTTTATCGAAGATAATCAGTGAATTTATCACCTTACGATGTGATTTTCTTAATTTTTCTAATGAGACTTTATTGCTAGGCATCTTCATACGGTTAATCGGAATGTTTCTTCCAATCTCTTATGAAATTATCCTTCAGAATGTTAACCTTAACTGCTCGTTTCTTATCATTATTGAATTAGAACGCAGTGAATTGTTCTTTGGAATTCCTCAGTGCTTATAAACTAGCTGCACTACCATCGAATACTACTTCACCACCGTAATCTAAGTTTTATTTCATTTTCATGGAATTAGCCGATTAGCTCTTTAATCCAGCTCCACCAATGAGTTCAGGGGAGTATTGCTACTGACCTTGCGAATCGTAGAGCTCATAGATTGAGTATTTCTTAGGATTACTACTATTAGTGTTATTGCTATTTTGTTAGTTGAAGAACAATGCATCTTTCGCTAAAAGTTGTGATTACGATCGTTGTGCATTCGATGGGAATTTCACAGATTATTAAGATCTTTCACCTTGTTATTTCCCTTGACTAAATTAATCTCTAGAAGGCGAACTAGCTTTGTCTCTAGCAATTTCTTGCAGTTGCTACTAATCAACTGAGAATTAATGTTTAAAATGTGAGTTATCAATGCTCGTTCGTTTATTAATTCTATGCTCTGTTTGTTCATCTACTGAATCTCCTGAGTTTTAATGCTCGATGATTGGTAGATTCTCACTTCCTAGACTCATTCCACTGGCTGAATTCGTTGGTATGTGTTGATTAGTTAAATATTGGGAAGTACTACTACTGCCTTAAGTTATTTCTTGTGTGCTGCTCTAACCAGCATATGTTGATACTGGGTTGATATCAGCGGATACGCTACCACTTGTTTAGTAATGTCGTCTTCTTGCTGCTGCTTGAGCTGCTCGGTCTTAAGGGTTTCGTAGAATCCCAATGTTTGGCATTTCAGATGTGTTTATATATGGGCTATTAGAATTCTTTGCTAGTTATCTACCATGCTAAGACACATTGAAAGTGCTTTTTGGGCTCATTTAGTTACTCGCTGAAGGACTGTCTATTCCTTCTTAGTTAAGTGGTCGTTATGGCTTGTTTCGTGGACTGAAATTACTCAATCGAGGGTTATTAGAAGCTAAATGAAGATTCTTAGGACTTTGTAATTGATCTTTCAGGTTATTTTTACCTTTATTCGAAGCTGAAGCATCATTTTCGGAGTCTATTTCCAACAGTGAAGAAGCTAGATTGATAGGAGGAACGATTTGTTATATCTACGAGTTGCGTTTACTCAAATCCTTTTAGCTACCTTGGTTATTGGTAGGTTTAGTGTTGTTAGGGCCTATTTAATTCCCTGCATTTGGTGCACCAACACCTTTAGGATCTGCTGCCATAAGACTAAGTCTCTTGTATTTGAAAAACTGCAGTTAATTTTAGAAAGTCAATGCAGTCGCTTAGGATAGCCTCTACGTCAGCGCAGATTATGATAAAATTGCTGTTTAGAGCTCACTTTTCTTCTCTAGATTCTCAAATTCCATGGCCTGCTAGCGGAACTCTGAAATACCTGTTTTCTTCTGCTCCAGTGTCAAGTTATTGTTGGAATACATCTTGTCAATCGAAAGACGTAACTTCACAGGTAATCTGTCTTCGATTAAATAATTTTTGAACTCATGGAACTGTTACACTCGTTTCTGCACTCGCTGCTCGTTTTCTGAATAATTCGAAGAAAATCTCTTGAAGAATGCCTGCTAAACAGCTGGCTCTTCGCTTATTTTCCTAAGAAAATCGATCGCTTTGATCTTAATCACTACGCCCTTGTGACTGGAACAAACTAACTTGAATTCCCTTTCTTGCTTCTTGAAGATAGACTCCTCGCCAATCATTTCCCCAACTGTCAAGACCTTTATCTGATGGCAAAAAATAAACAAATCCAAACATCAATCAATGACTTAGTTGTATTCACCGAGAAGAAATACTCTTACCTTGATTGCTTTAAGGACTTTGGCATTGGAGTTCTTATTCAGTGCAGAGAAACTGAGAATGTTTTATTTCATGATCTCTTCCTTTTAGTCAGTTTGCTTCTCCACAACCTTGAATACCTAAATATCCACAAGCATTAAGAGGAATTCAAGCAAAAGTTGAAAGGAATTAGAATCAATTTTTGTTTATTTTTACTTCAAATTCTCCACTTTTGATGATAAAGAGACTATCACAAGGATCCTTTTCATCGAAGACTATATCATTCTTGCACGTTTCGATATACTTGTTGTTCAGACACAAGAACCTAATTTACTTGATGTTCAAATCGCAGAATCCAGGCACACTCTGAAAGAAGTCAATTTCTAGATTTATTAATTATTTCAAATTGTCAATGTGAGCTAACAATCTAAAATCATCAATTTCTGTAATAATTTACCTTTGTTAAGCTTTTATTCTTCGTGTTCTTTTAGAATTCTATTGAAGTTTTCTTTACTTAGTGTGGCAATATGAGTAGATTCAATGCATTTGATTGTGGCCAATCTAGGCTTGTTATTCAACAAAGCGAGCTCACCAAATTAACTTCCTTCATTCAACACTTTAACCCTTATAAAATCAGCTAACGGATCGAGTATTTCAGGGGGTTATTAATTATTAGTAATTGTTGTGGATGTTTTAGGTTTATCTTCAACTATTGGTGATTATGCTGGAGCTTTCTTGATATACACTCCAACAGAACCCTCTAAGACAACGTAAAACTTGTTACCAACACTTCCTTTTGAATAAAAACAATCTCATTACAGGGAGAAAACGGAATAGATTTATCTTTTAAAAACGCGAATAATCTATTTTCAGAAACAAATCGAAAGTGAATCAGTAGAGCGAACTGGGATTATAATACAATAATAGCCAAATGTAATATCCCCTGATAGTCTACAGCAATAAATCAATGCCTTCTCAACTAAATAAAGGATACTTTATAATTCCTTAACTTGGTTCTTCCCTCCTATTTTTTCAGAATTATTTGGAAATAATCTCCACTTAATCAGTAGCCTCTTGAATACGAGATTACACTCTCTGATTTATCTATTTGTAACCTATTCAATTACCCTTTTGGTTTGTATCCAAAATGCTACTATTTATAATTCCCTCTAAGACAAAATGCTTTAACTGTTTTGAATATCTTCTCCTCTCTAAATCTCTCTAATCTTTGATTTCCAACCTTCCTTCTTTCTCTAAATCACTTATCTAATATGTAGAGTTTATTTTTTGTCTTACCAAATTCGAAGATGATATCATTTGCAGAGAATTCTTCAATCTCCATATACTTGCAGCACAGCTTTGGAACACTTGCTGTGGAGCTATCTTCGTTGTACTGCTTAAAAAACTGCAGATCTCCAATCTACTCCAGCAATTCCAAACACTGTTTCTGTGTCCTCGATTCGCTGGGTGTTTTTAGTATCTTAGTCACCATCTTCATCTGAGAGTAACAAACCAGAAATTGGTTATGAATATATCACTCCAATCAACTCGCAGCATAGTAAAAGTAACCTTACATCAAGTTTCATCTGATTAGGTTCTTGTGCAGATGGCTAAGGAGGCTATGATGGTTTGTCGCTCATATATGAAAAGCTGAATGGTTAATATATAAATTGGTTGTTTTTTTTGTTGGGATAAGTTTTTTATGCAGCTGAGCAATCAATCCTCAAGCATTTATTAAATTCGATGTATATATGCATATTTTCACTTCCTCCCACCGTTTCTTCTTGAATGCTGTTTCAATCGCCAACCAAATTACTAATCTCTTCAAAACCAAGAAATAATAACACCAATATACCCCCCAGTTTGTGTGTTTTGTTTTTAAACTCTAATTTATTTCCCTTTAAATGCATGCCTTCCTCTCTTGAAGAAGTTATCTCTCAGTTTTAAACTACTCATGTGAATAATTAGTTTCTACTACTGCTTGAATTGTTTAAACAACAGTATAGAAGGATTGTATTTTCTTCGAGTAATTCTTGTTTATTTTATTCAATTGGCTAAAATAAGGTATTAAAAAGTAAAAATTGTATGGGAATGTTCATTAGATTGAATGATTGTTTTAAAATAAAGTAGTTTTACGAAACAAATGAAAATAAACTAAGGTATTTATGGAAGATTAATACTCTCAACAAAAAAGATGTTGAAAAGCTATTGTTTTTTAGTTTTTTTAAAAAAAGCAATGAATAGAAGAAAAAAAAAGGAAAGAATCCATTGTTACATTACAAGAACCTTTTATTATTATTAATTATTCTTGGTTGTTGATGTCATGTGGGGGAAAGCATGGAATTATGGGGAAAAATTAGATTAAATAATCAAATCAGTGTCAAATAGTACTTGTGAATATTCATAAAAAATCTACAAAAAAAAAGGAAAATACACACGGAGAAAGCAAAAAAGATAATAAACATCTAAAGAATGAGTGATAAGATCAAGATAGTGGTCTACGAAGAGAAATACAAATCGTAGGTTATTGAGATGCACAAGAGACTGACTCCATCGAATCTGCAGGTACGGAGGATGCAATGGATTGGCATGTTCATCAAGAGTAACGGGATTGTCAATAGCATAATTTACTTTGGGCTATTTGCTTATCTCTATAATTTCCTGCTGAATCACACGTTACTAAGAATCTTCAATGCTAACCTTAATATCACTGTCACAACTATTCTCCTCCTTGCGTTCATTCTACTTGTGCTCTTTCCGTATCTCACGAAAGTCTTAGCGAAATAAGCGAAACGATATGCTGATCAAATAGCAGACGACGATTTAGAAGATATTGTTGGGAATTACTAGTCTTGCTCAGATAAGAATTTCTGGGTAGCACTCGATGAGTATCAAAATGTAAAACAAATAACTAATTAGCATAGTTTCATTGGTTTAATGTGCTAAATGGGCTGAATAGTTTATTTAGCACAATAACTCAAAAATCAATACATAACCAATATTGAATTCTTTTCTGGTTGGAGACACAAGGATATCCGAATATTGCGTGTGATTGTTTATAATCTTTGATCAGATTGATCCTCCCCAAGAGATTTCCTGAGATATTCTTTGT
>Ga0302285_10002135_pt1 | contig 11072 bp, 5 predicted proteins | sample III_Fen_E2_2_FD_200455 | JGI IMG/M metagenome (GOLD analysis project Ga0302285, IMG submission 200455) | Peat permafrost microbial communities from Stordalen Mire near Abisko, Sweden - III_Fen_E2_2 | ecosystem: Environmental > Terrestrial > Soil > Wetlands > Permafrost | place: Sweden: Abisko...
AGCAGCACTAAGAACATCACTAGCACTGAAAATCTAAATACTTCTAATTTAGACTGTCCAACAAATGTCACTAATGTTATCACCAACTAAAATACGCATCATGCAGTGCTCTACAAGAATAATTACACGAGCAGTGACTCTCGATTTGAAGTAATTAGTAATTTAAAAATTAAATGTGCTCAATAGCAGCGGATAATAGATGAATTACAAGGGGAAATAGCACATGTAGATGAGTTCAAAATCGTCATGGAAGCGTAGATCACCCGATAATATGAGGATATTAGGTAATACGGTGAAAAAAGAATTATGCTTTTGCAAGGCTAGCTGAAGAAATAATAAAGGCATATCAGGAAGTTAAATACTCTTTTATCGACTGCGAGGAAGTCTATAAGTGAAGTACTTGAGGTTACAAGGTTATTAGTTGATGGAGTGAACAAATCAGCCGATGGAGAATCGTTTTTGAATCAAACATAGATCACTAGTAATTTTAATTAACTTTCACAATAATATGCGAACGGCAGTAGTAGAAATACTGGAACTGATGGGAATTAGGGAAGTTCTTAGTAAGCTCAATCTAATCGATAAATGGGTGGTGGTAATAGTAACTTAAATAATCATAATCGGCAGGTATCTTAAGAATCTTCTAATATATTTTAGAAAAAATCAGAAAATAATCAAAAAAATAGCTAAAATGATTAGAAAATTCTGAACTCAAAAGAAGATGAAGATACTAGCTTATTGAATCCAAATGATACGGCTAATTAGCAGCTGGATAAGCAGAATCCACATAAAAAAACTGAAAAAGATCTTCCTGAGTTGCTTAGCTAAATGACTCAATAGCAGGCGTTAAAAAAAGTTTATGAAGCGCTAATGGAAGTGACTGACAGACAGCGCTTTGTGAGCAATTTCAATGAGTTATACATGAAAGTCAGGGAGTTTGAATCGAACAGTGAGGAGTTCAAAAAGTTGTTTTTTATTTAAAAAAAACACGGCAAATAATCCTTGAAAGTGAAATTCTCGCATCCGATAAGAGTGATATTTGAGAATTTCCCGAATTGCTTTCCTGTTCCAACTCTCTTCTCGATACTTGACCCTGCTATGAAGTAATCTTTACTGACAAGAATATTTGCTTTGATGGGAGTTCTCAAATAGACATAAAGAGCGTTTTCTAGGATTCATACTTTCTAATTGTTTAGCCATAATCCAGTGTATTTTGAAGACACTGAGAAAGCTGTAGGTAATGTCACAATCCCAACATTATTGCTTGAAAATAAACAATAATTTGAGGAATTCCTGCAACCTAGAGGATCAGCGAGAATGCTATCTCTAGATTTCAATAGAATCATGACAACAGATTTATCTCTTGGGTTGCTTCTTGATCGACTTTTAGTATTTTTTGGTTAACTCAACTCTAAAGGGGAGAACACTTAAGAAATAGCTGAATTAATGGATAAATTACGTTAAGGATGTGAGGATCTATTGTGTCTTGGAATCGTTACACCACATGAATAAGGTAGCTTAACTTCACAGAGAATTGCTTTGATTAGTGAGAAGAAAAGTCCAATAAATGATAGAAATTCTTAATACACTTAAAAAAGTAATAGCAATGCTACAAAAAGTGAACTAGAATGGGTTGACTACGATAAATCTATGGATATGCATGCAGATTTTACCGAAAAGAAAATGATCTTAAATGGTCTTTTCGATGAACTTTGCTAAGCTAAAGACACCAAAGAGAGACATGAGATCACTTAGAAAATTGGAACTGTTCTTGGATCTTTCGCTGTGGTTTTTGAAACCAAGGAAAATCAAATAAAACTTAAAGATATTGAGATCAGTTATCTAAGGAATCTTGTGTCACTCCAAAAGCAAGAAGGAGTGTTTGTCTAGGAATTCATTTCTTCAATGTAGTCTTCAATTAATGAATTTTTAACTCCTGTGAACTAAAAAATGAGCATGGTTGTCAATGCATTTAACGCACTTTTTGAAGGGCAAACTATTTTAGATGCAATATCCAGAAAATCATACTCAAATGCTTTCAAGAGAAACACCAAGGAAATGCTTGAATTGCTGAAGCGCATCCTCACGAACTCATGTCCGACAAATAAAATAAATATCTTAACTCTGCAGCAACAGTTCGATGAAAGAGTATAACAAGTTTCACAGCGAACTAGCCAGTTAAACCCAGCAAAACAAAAAGGTTTTTATATCTGAAACGAAGGAAAGTATTCGATATTATTATTATTTTTACCATTACTTTTTTGTTGATTTATTGATCCACGACAGTTTCATTTTTATTTTCATGAAATCTCCTTTTTTCGAAATTTATTCTTAAAAATAAAATGAGATATTCAACAAGAAACAGCTCTTTACATCACATTATGTTAAACAGTTTTACATACTTTTTGAGAACAACTAAACAAAGGAAATATCACCAAAATATAATCATGTTTCTTGTTATTAATTCATTATTCTCTTCATGTATTGCTCACTATTTCTTTGATGCTTCTTATTAAAGTAACGCGACTTTTCTTTGGAGTTCATAGATAATCTTATCTAGGAAGTTTGCCTTTTGGGAAATCAGAGAAGTGAGTTTTTCTTAGCTGTCTCTGATCATTTCGAGCTTGCGATTGCAAAACTAGTTTCCTTAGAGGAGATTACGCTCAACGTAGTAGCCAGTACCGAAATCAATCAGAACTTCTTGAGGGTTAGCCAAAACACCTTTTAGAAAAAGTTATTATTAATTATATATATTTTAAAATATGCTAACTCCTGAAGTCATCAGAAAATAAACAATATTTTAAGGCGGAATATTAATTATGTAATTTGCTAGTCTAAAATCAGATGCTGATTATGGGTAATATCTTGTAGTATGCTGATGTTGTTAGTTACCTGGAACATAGAGACTACTTGTGATTGGTACAAGAACTTCTTATCCTTGTTTGGAGTTCTCTAATTATTTGAGAATCTACTTAGATTCTTCATACTTGCTAATTGCCACCTTGAATTATCCAAGAGATTGGTTGAGAATCTAAATTTCCTGTTTAGAAGCAATAAACCAAAAAGATCCATATTAATAAATGAGTTTGTACTCAAATTGCTAAGAATGAGGATTCAAATATCTAAGAAACACATTCAATCTTAAAGAGATATTTCAAAAGCAATGAATTACTTCTTCGAGACTCTTCTTGATCTCAACAAGCTACTTGGGTTGCAATTTATCGATTGGGATACCCTTTTGTTGTTCTTTAGGTGCTTCTGTTGACATTCTTGAATCAGCTAGTTTTTTGTTTCGTTTAACTCTGTCTCTTTATTTTTTAATTTGGTATATCTTTTGAAAAGGCAATCACAATGAAAGATTGATATTTCAAGAGCAAATACAAAAAAGATAAATCTGAAGAAAATAATAAACAATAATTTAGGTAAATACAGTTCAAAAAAAGAGGGGGAAGAGGGGGGTAACGAGCTAAGGATATTTATTTGTGATAAAGGCAGATTATTAAAATAAAATAAGTACAAAGTAATTAAAGGAAAAGAATACAAATGGGTAATATTATATAATAGTTCGACAACAAATCCCAAATTTTTAAACTTAAAATTGTTAGTTAATACAACAGACTTGATAGATAATAATTAATTAAACGTAGTATTCAAAATAAATCAGGTTTTTTTTTGCTATTTTATAAAACAGAAAAACCAATCCAAAAGGAGGAAACAATTCTTGAAGATAAAAAGCAAAAAGAAGATAAGATTCTGTCTAATAATCTCTTTGGAACAAAGCAATCAAAGAGGGCACATTCTTTTTTTAGAAACTAATTGTAAATTTTTAATAATTATAATAACAGAGAGCAAACACAAGCAACATAACTATGAATAATAATGTCAATTCAAGTTCAATTAGAGAAGTCACTTAGCTATTCGCTTCTTCTACTTCATCGTCTTCTACTAGGGTTTCTCCTTCGGATGTGAACTAGATTTTGCGAGATGGAATATTTGAACGATTCTAGCCATTCTTGAAAGAATTCTTATCAGCAGAAACTGGAATCAATATAGAATACGCTCACAAGATTGTAGAAGAGCTCATCGAGAATCACTTGAGCTTTCGTTAGTATCAATAATGTGCAGTTGCACTCATTTAAAAGTAAGATTCGTTTTTAGGAAAACTCTTTGTTACTTGTTGAAGTTACCTATTATGCTCTCAAATTCATCTGAATTTTTGTGTGTTTGAAATGGCTGCCTTTTCTGAAACAACAGAGTCGATATTGATCCGAATTTCGAACTATGTAACTAATTTTAAGATAAGCACTCAAACATAGGAATATGTTGTGGGTGGTTAAATGCAAAAGAATTAATTGTTTTTTATAAATTGAATAACTAGCCCAGAATGGAATGACTCTACTGATGAAGGCAGCAGAAAAAGAAACAGATTAAATAGTAGACGCATTGCTCAACAAAAATATTCCTTTTGATATTGAAAAATCTGATAATCTTGGGAACACAGCGCTTGTTTATTGCATCAAATCATCCAAATAAATATCACAGCAACGATTGAATGTTCTTGAAAGATTATTAGAGAAAGGTGCTAATCCCAATGCATTTTCGAATACGGATGTAAAACAGCAATCAGCACCATTGATTGTTTTGTGTTCGAGAATTAGAAAACCATAACTGTTAGCTGCTCTTCTCCAACACAGAGCTTAAGTCGATGCAGTTGATCTCGAAGGTTGGAATTGTTGTTTTGGATTTAGAATCTACATAATTGATTGCCAACTTGAATTATTTATTTTTAGGAGATACTGCTCTTCATGTAGCTGCAAGGGAGGGCTTTGAAGATATTCTAAAAATACTTGTAGAGTATAATCCTTCTGTGAAAGTGCTCAATCGAAATAATCAGAGTCCACTGAATGTCTCAAAGGAAGCAGTTCACCCTATTCTCCTTAAGCTTAAAGAAGTAAATCAATATAATTTAGATAATCCATTGTTTATTTATGGAATAAATCTTGTTTTTGGTGGATAAATCTGATGGGTATTTCAAACGAAATAAATCTAGGAATAAGAATAATCAAAATTTTTGGAGAGTTCTTAGCAGTCTCAGTCTCTGAAAAGTGAAGAGAGTTAGGGAAAAATAAATAAATCATCCGAGACAGAATCTAAAGCAAGTGAGAAAACAACCAACAGCAGCAGCAGCAACAACAAGAACTAAGTAAACAGAAAATTAAATAATCTATTGATTCAATTGATTTCATTATGATTTATGTAATAATATCAAAAAGACAGTTATTTTAGATGAGAAGATAATTGAAAATACCTCAAAAGGTGAATCTACTGCTACAACTGCATAATAAACAGATGTTGGCATTGACAATGGAAAGAATAAAAAGCAAGATGCCGCCGAACAAAAGGGAGAAAAATTGATTATTTAATAAGAACTTCGAGGGAAGGCAGCAAGCGCAAATATTGAGTAAATCACAAAGATAGCCATACACTCTGCTGAAGAGACGAACGCAGTGCAAGGAAAAAAATAAAATATTTAGCAAACAAATAATAGTAATATAATATAACCACAATAGTAATCATAAGCATCATAGCAAATACGCTCTTCTGCATAATCAGTAGGTTCAGCTACATCTGCTTCTTAAGTAAAAGATACCACAGCACCTTAAACTATTCCTGCAAATCCGAAACCAACAACTTCTAAGAAACTCACAGCTGGCAGCAGTGCATTCACTGAATAACCTCACTTACCGATTCTTGCAGTTACCAAATCGCTAAATCAATCTGCTGCAACTGCTGCGACCCCTGTGATTCCATAAAACAAACCAAAGTAACATATTAATTATTGTTGTGAAATTGATCTTCAAAAACTCTATTGTTTCTTAAATGTCTTTGCTAAACTAACAATCTAACAGAGAAAGCAATAATACTGTTACCAGCTCAAATAAGACTAGTATTCAGAGTTAATCATATTAATACATGAATAATATTGCTACTCCAATCACATCAGGTAACAAATCATGTTCAAAGCCAAGAAATTAACTGAAAAACATTTACTGTGAATTAGGAAACGGAATATCTTCATCGAATATTGTTTCACCTGTAATAAATCCAGCAATTTCAGCAGGAACATCAGCAGGGATTTCATTAAATTCTCTTCCAAGTTCATTTCCTCCTTAAGCATTAAAATCTCCAGGTTAAGTACTTCCCATACCTTCAGCAGGACCTCAAACTCATATCTCCACACAACAAGAATAAACCAATAACAACAATCCTCCCTAATCTTCAAATCAGTCTTCCATTTGGAATGGGTTTTATAAAGTCTTGTATGAGAACTTTAAATCAAATCAAATTGTCTAAAGAAATCCAAATAACTCTACTAAGATGGTGATTGATATTTCGGATGAATCAAAGAGAGCAGATCTAAGTCAAAGTGCACAAGTAACAAACAAATATTATCCAAAATTCTAAAATTATTTCTTATTTTATTTTCTGAATGTCATTATTTTAATTTTGAAGGCAATCTCTTTGGTTTCAAATTTGGAGCGCATCTAAAAGCAAAATGTAATGACTCTAAACACTGAAAAATCCTTCAATTTAATCTTGATTCTTTTATTTTAATGCTATATTCCTGTATGAATGGATTTTCTTTACTTTATGACTCCTAACAGACTGAGCAAGTCAATTTCTACAAGAGCAAGTGCGAATAGCTAGCTCAGGAGATACAGTTGAAAGATCAAAAGATCTAAGTACATTTATCACTTTGATTTATGGTTATTTCATCTCTTAGCATACAATAATGTTTTATTTTTATGTTGTAATAGGAGCTTTCGAAATTTTCATAGCAACAGTAGCAGCAATCCAGCTAACTAAAACCATAGCAAACTCAGCAAGAATAGCAATAGATTGCTGTCTCAAGTACAGAGAATCAAAGCGGCTTGTTAAAAGACCCTCTGCTTTGTTCAAGTAACCTCCTGGATTGGGAAAAAGAACCAAATAGTCGTTAATTTGTGTAGCATTAAATTCAATACTTTAGATGTTAGCAAATGCTCAGTAAAAAGGAGCTTCTGCCTTCACTAAACAAGGAAATCAGATAATTTGAATAAGAAGTGAGTACTTACAACGAGTAAATGAAAGTGAAATTCGACAGTTTAATCGAGAAAGTTGGAAATATCATAACATAACGATATCCAACAATAAAATTACACACATACGGTTCATATGCAACTTAATTATGTCTCCCGTGGTCGGACATTGATATTGTACTTAATTGCTCTGATCTCCATCAAGAAACACCTGCGAATCAATAGTCTTTTCTTAAAAAAATCGAATTGCTTCTTTCTGTAATTTTTTATCAAAATGATTTTTTTCTTGAAGGCTACTTTTCATTTAAAATTGTGTTATGATGTTTTCGCTGCTCTGAAATATAGGAAGACAAAGATCTGGTCATGGGTACATTTAATGTGACTAATACTCAAGTTCCAGTGCTGAAGGTGACATGTTCTCCGATGTATGACTGTAAGAAATTGGACATAACGATCATGTAATCGAATCACAATGGATTAAAGTGTGTCGATCTAGTCAACAATTACATATCCTAATATAAGCTCCTTCGGCCGTTAGTTTTGATTCTGAAACAATTCTTGTATGCCCTGGAGATGAATGATACTTATAAAGGAGGACTCAGCTCATATTCCTTGATTCTTATGCTTGTGTACTATTTGCAGGTAAATTTCAGAATATTTGAGTTTTGAAGTAGATCCAAAAAAGGCTTTATTTTATGACAAAACAAAACAAAAACAATTTCTTATTTTTTGAATTACTCCTTTGAATGTTGAATTAGCTGAAGACTTCGATGGAAAGCAATCCTGAGAGTGAAGGAGATTTATTAATTTAATTTTTGGTGCATTACGGGTTTGACGAATCGAAGACGAAGATCGTTATACCAAGTAGAATCGACATGAGAAATGAAATGGAATAAGTTGTCATACCTCCTTTCAATTATCCTAATTATCCTGTAAAATCTCCAGATGTTGGGTGGGTGGAAAAAGAAAGAATTTTAAAAGAAAATACAGCATATTAAAAGCATTGACTTTTTTCTAATTTATTGATAAATTCCTGTTTTGGTTTTTTCATCCTTAAAATGCACTGATAAACTCATTAATCTTGCTTTTTAGCAAGGACAGAAGCTATACATTGTCGACCCTCACAATCCACATAACAATGTCTCTAGATCTACCTTCAACTACAATAAAATTAAGGTACCTAGATTGTTTTGTTGATAAAATTGAAGTATTTCTAACTTTTATTTGTGATTTGTACAATTGTTCAGACAGCCTTTGTGTGCGCATACACCACAATTCACACATATTTTTAGTGCAACACATGCAAAGAACAACGAGATTCTCTGGATTTGCAGTTAACTGCAAGATAACCTCCTTGCCTTATTCTCAAGAGGTTTTTCTATCTTCCTGGGAGAATTATGGATACGGGTGATTGCTGGATCCCTTAGCCTTAATCTCAATTCCCATTCTTTCCATAACAAGCCTTCCCATTTTGAATTTTTAAAGCCAGGATTGTTGCATATGTTGAAAATTATGGTATTTTTATCTTTCAATTTCATTTAAACGAAGAGTAATTGTTTTTATTTCTTTTAAAAAATCAGTTAGTTATTGTTAAAAAAATATAAAAAGAAAAATAAGTAGTATTAGAGAGAGAGTTTTCACTGATTTTTCCTCTTAAACTTAATGCTAAGACACTAACTTTCAAAGGATCGACTATTTTCTGCGAAGTTAGGATATTTTATTGTCTAGTTTTGAGATTTTTCAGAAAATTTTAACAATTATTTTTAATGAACTTTTTTTTCTAAAAAAAACTCTAACAAAGAGCCTTGATTTCTCCTCCATTCATGCCATCTTTTGAACTTACTTTGGCTCCTCAAAGAAGATACTTATTCAAAGATTTTAGTTATTCAGAGAGTTGGCTATTTTTGACATGAATTTATTTTAAACTATCAGTGAATAAGCAGCTAAGTGAAACATTTAGGATGCTAACTGCTTGGAGAATCCCATAATTATCTTCTTGGTTATTAGCAAAATTAAAAGAGATTAAACGAATTCGACCTTTTATACAGCTTTACGAGTTGCTGTTTTTGTTGTCCTTTGCATTAAAAACCTTTTCAAATTTTTAGATGAGTTTTTTGGATTCTACAGTTAGCTAATCAGTGAATATTTTAGAAGCTAATCCTGCTAAGCATAGTGAAAGCATTGTCTCTTCAAATCCAGAAATGAATACATCTGGGAAATGACTGAAGTCTTTAAAAAAATCTTTTCGAAAAGCCCATGCTCTTCCTCCATCAATGGAATCATTCAGTACTGAAGCTGTTAAATCTTGCCTGTTTTATTGCAGAAACAATGCAAGACTAGGCTTTTCAGGAAATGGTGGTGAAGAAGAAACAGAACTTGAAAACAGTTGAACAACTCTGTGCGAATCTATTTCTCTTTCGGCATCTGTAATCCAGTTTACGTTTTCAAACTAGACATTATAGTCGATCAGTGCAATCCATGACCAATTATCAGGTAATCTCTTCAAGATCTAATTTAGTAATTCAATAAACAATTTTAGGATTGCGCACAAGAAATAAAGAATGAAAGAAAGTCAAAAATATAAAGTTTATTCATCAGGATTTTTCTGTTTTAGTGCTGTTTATTTTACTTAATTTATCGCATTGAATTTAAGTGACAATGGGTCTTCCAGTCTAACTTGAAAATGATAAGGCTAGAAATGTTCATCAGTTACAAGAAACGGCGATGATAACGATGCAAATTCGATCGTGATAAGTCTACATCCTTGTGCTTCCATGGTTGCTTCAAAATTCTTGTAAATCTCTACTTTCTAGCTGCTGAAACTTGGTGTGTAGATCGTTGTAATCACAAAGAATTTCTTGTTTGAAAAATTAGATTTGCTGGAGAAAGTTGATGACGATGAAGATGCTGATTACTATTAAATCCTGGCAATCATATCTTTATCTTTATATGGTTGCATTGCAGAGAAAAAACTAGAACAGTTTGTGCCAGATAATAAATTCTACTTTGAGCTTGAGAAGCAAGCTGTGTCTTAAGGGGAGCCTTAACTCATTTGCTGTGAATTTGAAGCAAAACTTTAAACGGCACTGCCAATGATTGGACTTGCAAGTAGACCTTTCGCAGGTTCTTTTGAAGCTACGCTTTTAGAACCTAATTGCTCATTTATCTCTTATATCATGGAGTTCTTCTAGGATACATGCAGATCAAGCATCGGAAGGCGATCGTCTTACCTAGGGGCTTCATTGTCTTTTTAATTTTTCTCTGGATGGCAACAGTTCCCCATTGCCCTGATTCCTTTCCAAGGATTTTTGTTTATATTTCCCTTAAATTTATGAATCTTTTCCTCTCTCCTGTGTAAAAAAAGAACAGCAAGATCTTCTTAAATTTATTATTTTCAATAAGAATTTTATGAGTTAGGTTTTGATTGACTCCAAATAGAGCATCAACAAAGATAATAAAGATTAGATGTATCGCTTTGAACATGAAAACATATTAAAAACTCTTTGGTGATAAATGTATTAATCATTTTTCAGATCAATCTCTGCGTAAAATCTACCCAGCAAAACCAATGCTTTTGTTTTTGAAGAAGTTACCTCTATCTGGTAATGTAAAATAAACTTTTTTATTTGAATCTTCTTGAGAAAAATTCAAAGCGCTGTAATTCTACTATCGAACTCGTTTGGAAGTTAGTTTACTACCTGGAAGCTGATTTTGAATTAAAATTTCGGCCGCAGACAAAGAATTGCTTTGCTTGAATGGCTTTTTATTATTTAATTGAGAGTTAGTCTTGTCCTAACGGATATGATCTTGATCGTTTTTAAGCATATCAGAGTTGAAAAAATGGTTAAAACCTTCTTATCTAAGTTAACTTAGTGTAGAAGTCAATTGCATCGTTGAGTGTATTTCATTGCATTCCTTGTGCCGCTTGTTGCTAGACTAGACCAGGTTCTACTGAATGTTGTTGTTTTCCTACTCCAAATTGACATAATCTAG
>Ga0302285_10002137_pt1 | contig 11066 bp, 9 predicted proteins | sample III_Fen_E2_2_FD_200455 | JGI IMG/M metagenome (GOLD analysis project Ga0302285, IMG submission 200455) | Peat permafrost microbial communities from Stordalen Mire near Abisko, Sweden - III_Fen_E2_2 | ecosystem: Environmental > Terrestrial > Soil > Wetlands > Permafrost | place: Sweden: Abisko...
CATCAATTCAAAAGATCTAGCCATCCCAACAACTATTGATATCGGGTAAAGGGATACTGTGTACAAAGTAGAAAACTTTAAAAGTGGAGATTCTCTTTCAGATTTGTCTTTCACGGTACTTGACAACTAAGGAAGAAGTATCACTTTCACCAATTATACTGCTGTAAATACTCATCAACTAGTGATAGATGAGATCTCCAAGTTTTCTTTCTCTTGGTCAGCAAATAACACAAATAATATCTTCATTCCCCAAGGGTCCATTTCCCTAAACCCAGCCAATAACTTGTTCTAAGTGTACCTCAACCTTTACATCACACCCTCAGTGACAGAATCGATCACAATCGTCTCTGAATCCACTTATTCAGCAATAGACCCCCTCACACATGAATTCTCACTTAAAGTAAATCAAGTATTTAGATTTCTCTAAACTAAAATCCTTTTTTTAATTTTTAGGCCCTGAGCTTTGAGATAATCGTGGTTAGCCGTCTTTGCTAAATTGGAGAGATCTACCAAGCAATCAACTAAGTTTATCAGTGTTTTAGCTGTCCATAAGGCAAATATTCGTTTATTATGCCTTCCTTGAAAAATATAAATACAGCCACCTGCAAGATCTGCCCTCCATAGGCTCTCGACTGCACTAAGAATAAGATGTAGCTTCTGAACGGCTACTGGAGAGAAAGCGAAATAGCAGATGAGATCTTTTCGTGCTCCAAAAATACGATGAACTGCAAGGCCCAGGAAACCATCAGCAAGGAATTGTGTGGAGAAGGATCCATCGGCCCAATGTGCTAATCCTGTGATATTTATGGTAGGCTTTGGGGAGAATCTTACTCTCGATTCACAGATCAATCCTGCAGAAAATGCTCCAAAATACTTGTGTCCTATATGATTCTCTTGATCCTCTTCGGAGTTGTAGTTGCTTACATCTTAATGCTTGTATGGCAGAATTGTAAAGCCATCGAAAGAAAAATCAAAGCCATAACAATCATTAAACTTGGCCTTGTGAGAATGGGAAGAAGTGCAATTTTCGACTAATTCACAACTCTCTAAAAAATCTTCATGAACTACTTGCTTTTCATTTTTATCTTAACAGAAATGGACTTTTCAATGCCTTCCAATATTTCCCTAATTTCAATAGGTGGTGACCCTATCCTAAATATTCTACACTCAATCGATTGTTTTTTATCTAATTTCGAAGGAATGAACATAATTTACTGGAGAATTCTATGGATCTTTCTGTTCGTTCACATAATAGCTTTCATCATAACAACTATATTCTTATTATCATATTTCTTGCTTCTCAAAAAGCTCAAAAAAGCATCAGCTCTTCGACTTCTTAAATCCAAAAAATAAAAAAAACCTCACCAAGCTGAATCCTCCATTATCCCTGATCGCTCTCGCCAACAAAGTTCACAAGCCAATCCAATTCGCATTAAACTCAAATCAGAAATAGAAAAATAAAAAAACATTTTTACATCAGAAGTCCATGAACTCAACGAAGATAATTTAAATGACCACAAGAACATGCAAATCAACGCAGGTTTTGAAGGCTCTAGCTGTAGTAGTGACAATAATCCTCCTCATTCTCAAAAAGATATTTAATTATAATTACAATAGAAAACTCAGCATGAACAACAAAAACCTTAGTTAATTTCATCTCCGCAATCCAAAGAAACTGATTCATAACTCAAGGGTGTTATTTTAGCCCTCTAAGGTGATGATAACCCAATAGATATTGAAAAAATTCAACTCAACTAGTAGGATTTCCTTCCCGATGAAGTAATATAATTTGATGAAGAAAAAGAAAAAGTAAAAGCTCAAAGATATTCCTTCTAAAAAGAAAGCTCTTGTAATCCCCAGAAAACAGCGAATCAGGGAGAAAAACATCTTGTTTTTGCAGAGGATAAACTAAGTAAAGAATATCAACATAATACTAAAAAATATGAGTCCTAAGAAAGTTATCACAATATTGAAAGTGAGGTTTTGAATAAATCTGACTAACACAAGATCAATGATGGCCATAAAAAACAAGATTTAGTAGGTAAAATTAGCAGAAGTCCTGATTTTGTTAGATCTCAGGTTGAGTTTAATTAGTCTGAAGAAAAAAGAGATTCTCACTTTGCTAAAATAGGTTCTCCTAGAAATGATTCTCATCGTATTGGAGGTGAAAATAGTTATTCAATGTAGCCCAGAAAAAGCTTTGGGCTAGAACTCAGTACGAATGTTCCATATTTTAAAGTGAAATCGAAATATTTTTAGTGGTATTCTGGATATATCTGGATGAGCATGAAGCTATTGTTTTTTTACATGCAACCTGGAATTGTCAAGATGCTGCTATCTGTTCTTTCTTGTGTTTAAATTGGAAGCAAACAGTATATTTATGCTGACACGTAGTTCTAATGTGACACAGAATACAGAATTATTAGTCTTACAGCTATTCTTCCTGTACTCCTTATTTTTTGCATTGTAGTCCCTTTGATTATGTTCAGGCAATTGAAATTACACCAGTAGGAATAGACCTCATATACATTCTTGAAATCGTATGGCTTCTTCTTTCAAGAGTATAAAAGTCGAGCTTACTATTGGGAGATCTTCCGGATGGCCACGAAGACTATGATATCATGTGTGTTGGTATTTTACAGCTCTTCGATTGCACTGAAGCTTATCCTAACAATTCTAATAATTACCTTTTACATCTTCCTGCAGCTGCGAGTTCAGCCTTACAAAACACGATCTTTCAACGAGCTAGACTACCTATCCAACGCCGTTGTTGTTATGTCCCTGATTCTAGGACTGCTAATATATTCAACTGATATCATATGGCTTAGGATCATAGCTGGCTTATTGATGTTTGCAATAAACGCTGTTTTTGTATGGAAAATCTTCAAGGAAAGTCTTCTTGCAGTTACTTTACCCTGCAGACCAGAATAAAGAACCTTTATCCACAGAATTTTATTCTTTCTTCACTTAAGGATTCCTTACATTTTCGGGATGATCGCAGTGTAAAAACCCTACTCATGCAAGATATTTATAATGTGGAAGAAGCTCTCTTTGTACGTGCATCTCCACAAAAATTTACTAATTTAACAATCGGAATCTCAAAAAAACCTATAAGAAGCAAAATCTGTACTCTTATCTAGCCTTAGACTTGATTCAGAAAATGAACTCAATCTCTTCGGCAATAATCTTGAAGAGATATAAATTTCTCAGAAAAATCTCAATCCAACTATGATTAATAATCAAAATAATCCTCTAACTAATAAAAATGATAATTAGCCAGTTGCTGATTTTTCTTTGAAAGAGTTTAATGAGAAAATGTTAGATTAATTAAAAAAAATCTCTATTAAACTTAGCGACGCCCTTCAGAAATAAACAGAGTTAGACCTCAAATCCATAGGGTCTGAATGTGTCCAGAGTATTGAGCTTGTATCAATGTAGCCTCAAATGAACCAAGCTTAGCCCGGTGCAGAAGATTCTCTGAAACACTCAGAGAAATCTCTTTAACATATTTCAGAGAATTCTTTCAGTAAAAAACAACAAAATTAGAATGATACAAAAGAACTAAAATAAGACTGTGCTTCATAAAACAAATCTTCCAAGTAAAATCTAACATAAATCAAGTAATTATTAGGATAACAAGATTCCGTTCAGTTAGAAGATGAGAAACTCGAAGCAAATGAAGAAGAAAAGCTAGAACACGAACATAAATAAAAACAGAACGGGTAAGTTGAAAAACAACTTCAAAAAGAAATGCCAGCAAGAAGAAAGAGCCACTAATAATAACCAGATAATTTTCAGAATTACAAAATATCTCCTAAATCAAACTAAAGATAATTTTATTAGAATTTCAATAGCATCAACGAAAACAACAACCATAGCGATAATAAACCAATCACTCAAAACCACGCGTCTGAAGGAAATAACTCAGTGAATTGTCCTCCTTCCCATAAAAAGGCAATTTAAATACCTAAGTTATTTAAAAGCAAAAGCAATTCTAACTCTGTTCAATTTGATTAAGCTTAAATTACTAATACTTCTAAGCAAATTAATCCCTTGGACTCACCGAATCTTCATGGAAACAGTTTATCTTCTGAACGAACGCTTTTATAACTTAACAGCCCTTCTTAATAAAGCCTATCATTTGATTCAAATCATCACTAAGTTCCCTAATTTCCGAATATGGGATATATACAAAGCTAAATCCAACGTAACAGATAGAAAGTTGAGTAATTCATAACTAATTCAGCTCACGTGATGGAGAAAAAAAAGTCTTTAAAAAAGGATTCTGACAAAGAAAAAAAAGCTATGAAATCATTGTTTAATAAGGAGAGTCAAAGTTCTCTTTCTTCTCAGCATATTGAATCGATTGTATCTTTCCCTCATCTTGCGAATCATAACACTAATTCGAATGATGCAAATACAGAATCAAATTCAAAATTGAAATCTATAGCACTTTCCCCAGATCGCAGGTAAGACTCTTCAGAATTTGATAGAAATAACTATATTTACAATAAAACAAATGAGAACTAAGCTGAAGTAAAGCAGGCATCTTCAAAAACGTTTTAAAGAAGCAAATCGATGGAAGGCCTTACACTTTAAGCTAATCTAAGGCTTTAAGATTATTTTTCTTCTTCCAAAAAAAATAATAAAAATGAGGAGTCCTTAAGTGAGAAAAATTAATTGATGATAGATAAAAGAGTGAAATAATAGGAAGATAAGCAAGGGCAAGAGTAATCGAATGTACTTTCTAGGATAGAAGAGTTAAAATCACTTGAAGAAAAAAATAATCAATAAAAACTTAGTTTTTGAATTGAAGAAGCAAAAAACCCATCGTTTTATTTATGTCCTTCTTGTTTTTTTGTAAAAGAAAATGAAAAGTCAAATGAATTACCATATTATTCCATTTGAAATAGATATGTTTTCAGCCACATAATTTACTAAAAATCTTCTGTGGTTTTGTATTGTTCAATAATAGACTAACCAAGTGCCTTGTCATTATTGTTTAAAGAAATAAAACAAAAAAATAATAAATAAATTAACTTTCAAATTCATAGTCCCCATCACACTTGAGTAATTATAGTTTTATTACAGAAATTCTTTACTGAATTATTCCCCCCTCTAAATCCAAACAATATCTCTCACATAAAATAATTAATCTTAAACTCATACTCAACTCTTTTCCCCTTTTTTTATTAGCTCTCTTTTACTAAAAAGTGCAATAAAAAAGAAGAAAAAAGACAAGATTTCGTTACCTTTTCTTCAAAGAGCAATATATCCAAACTAGAGCTAGGCCAACAAAAAGAGGAATTTCTCTTTTACTTCATATGGCTTCTCTAACGCAGCTATTTTTCACCTGGATTTTCTTTAGCCTGTGTAATGCATACACTTATAAAAATGCTATTGCCAGCTAAACTAATGACATGTGTTCCTCTGGTCTTTACATGTCAAACCAATGGATATGCGAGAAATGCCCTGGGAATTGTAAAGAATGTTTTGTTAGCAACTCTCAAATACTGTGCTCTAGCTGTAAAGAAGGTTTCTTCTATGTGGAGGATAATAAAACCTGTGTGGAAACATGCGACCTTGGCTTTAGGTCAAATACTGATATTAGGCAGTGTATAGAATGCTCTATTATGTTCTGCAATGACTGTAGCCAAGAAAACTCATCTTTATCTTGCTCTCAGTGCATGGATGGATACTCCTACGATGCAGTTAATAAAATATGTAAACTCGATTGTGGAGAGAAATTGTATAATTCACTGAGGGGCATTTGCGTCGATCAATGCACTGACGAAGAAATGGTATAAAATAATAATTGTATTTCTTAAATTCAATGTCCGGATATCAAAAACCTGTAGAGTTTCTGCTCTATGTCTTCTATCTTAAAAATAATTTTGTCTTATGATAAAACTTCAATCTTAGCAGTTGGAGCCACTAACATCAATGTGTTTTCTCTGCCAGACATGACTTTACAAGTCACGCACACACTCTAAAGCGCATCGTCCATGTTTGATTGCTCGCTTGTTTCAGGAGACGAAGTTAATTTGTACTGCTTGAACTCACAGTAAGAGATAATAAAATTTAAAATAAGTAACCTTGAAGAAACCATAGTTTCAGAAGTAATATTTTTAATTTATTCTTTTGAATTATTTCCATGAGTTATTTCATTCTTTTGTGGGGGGAATATCTGGTTATTGTTTGGTTTCGGCACAATAAATTTCATCTTAATAATTGGCATTTGTTTATGTTTTTTTTTTTTTGGATCTAAGTTAAAAGGATTTTTTCGTGGAGATAATGATAACTAATCTGTGTATCTCACTGGGTAAAAGTTTATAGTGACTAGCAGCTTGGGCTTAATTGAAAAAACTAATCTTTTAACTGGGTAAGTCTCTAGGATACCACTTCAATCAGATTATTTTTCAAAGATTAATCCAGGTGAATATTGGAGCGAGAGAGATTTAATATTACTGATGGCTACAAAATCAACTGATTCATAGACTGCCTTATTAATATTTTCTATGAGATCCGAGTCAGTTCCATAATTACTTGAAATATCTTGGAGCGATACTGGTTTTGGTAATATCTTCATCCCCTAGAGGATCTTCAGTATTGACAAATCTTCAGTCATCTTCTACAATTGGCAGAGCATTTTATATTGCACAATCCAGCAAGACATCGTTAATAGCTAATCGGATTTCCTTTGTGATAGCAATTCAGCAATTTATTTTTCAGCAGAAGTTAGTTACTCAGATCTCAAGCTTTATCAAGAAGATGGATTAATTATAGTTTTTTCAGTATCTTCAAACATCTTGAATATCTTGGATTGCTCAAAGGGCATGAATGAGATCATTAACATTGATTATTTCGATGAGGTACTCTCATATTAGATTCAAAATGGAATCATTTTTCTTGTAACAATGAGCTCAAATTTACAGATAATCACTTTAGACAGAACGTAAATTGAGTAGAATATTATTGCAAAATCTTCTTTTACCTCGATAAATCTTAGCTACTCATTGTAGACATTCCTATTAGGAATCCTTTTTGATGAGACTAATCATCGACTATTTTTAAACGATCAATATGGAGTTTATCTGATTGATCTCCCAAGCTTAAGCAAGACACTCGGCGAATCTTCCAAAAACCTGTTCTAGAATCAAACAATGATAGAATTCTCTTATTCCTCAAAATGCGAAGTCCGCTATAGCATGAATATAAAGCTGAATGTCATCTAAGAAGATAACTCTGATGGGAAAGGACTATTGATTTTTATCCACCCTTATTCAGTTATTTTCCGTTCAATATTAGCTCAATCTGGCTAAAATTCCTTCTAAATATTCTTACCATTTTAGAAAGGTTATATCAAGGATTCTTAATTTTTCCCTCAAAATAGAGTGCTAATCATTATCTAATCTAATTACTTAACCCTAATCAGCTTAAATTCTCAGCAAATCGAGTACACCATGAACGAATTTACATATGGCATCTCGGTATTCAAAACCTCTTTTGCAAGTGTAGAATATATTGCCTTCTCTACTTATATTCCTAATACAAATGGAGAAACAACCATCACACTCGTTAGCCTTACCACTTTCTAGTCTATTGATCTATTTATGCAGTTTTCTTAATGGAATTAATTTTCAAAATACGACAGTCCATTTTCTTATATTTTCATAATTGACAATACTAATGCAGTGTAGAAGTACAATGAAAAAGGTGAAATCATTGAAACATTCTAGGGATATGTTGAATAAAGTGAATATTATGAAACTTTAATCTTCGACAATGATAAATAGCTGATCATTACTTCTAAGGCACTCTCGATATTTAGTCTAAAAACATAAATTCTTCTATCAACATTCTAGATCATCAATATTTACCCATTTGAATCAGCTTTTTTCTTCTACTATTCTGATACCATCAATGGTGTGTGGTTTACAGATCAGAATGTAATATCATGGTACCAAGTCGATGGAACAAATTAATTCAGTCTACTAAGCTCATTTAATTGCCCTGGATCGATGTCCCTTTAATTGAAAGCTTAATTTTTCTCTCAAGGAAACTTAGTTGTTATCAAAAACCAAAGTGAACAGGTCTTCTGTGTAATAAATCTAGAATAAAACTTCATTTAGTACCTTGAAAACTAGTCTTATGATTCTATTGTGAATACATTCTCAACAGATGTAGGGAATTTTTTGTTCACAACAAAAAACGAATTAACGTAGATCTTCCAAAAAAAAGTTGGATCTTCTTCAAAATCCAAGCTAATTAAGCTCATGGATGTGCCTGAAAAATGTTTGACTCTTAGGTAATTCGATGTTAACTCTGGGATCTGCCTGAATGACGAATTTTCTAATGCAGTGTTTTTCCCATTTCTGAATCAAGTGGAAAACGGCGAATAAACTCTTGATTTCTCGATAGTTGATGTAATTGATCAAGGAAATTATCATATTTTTGTTGGAACCAGATCAGTCGTGATTGGTAAAGTTAAATCACCGATATTCACCTACACAATGGAAGATACCAAAGCTCCTGGTGCTACTGTTAAAAATGTCATTTTTCTCCAAGATACTCTGGATTTAGTGATTATTTGGAGTTAACCTTACATCCAACATTTCAACGTGACTTCGAACACGCTCCTGAAAGAAATCACTAGCTACAATTCTTACTTAAACTTTAGCTACAGCTCAGAATGCATAATTTATTCTCTGAATAATTATACTGTAAACAATTTAGGAGTGTAGATTCTCTTGTACAGTCTCAAGACATAATCAATCGTTTTCTAGCAAGTGTTAGACCCAAATGCAAACTCATATTAAACTTAAATCAACGAATCAGAGAATCTCTTTTATCTCATGAGTTATTAAGGAATCTATCGCCTCGATCTTTCAACGTTGCTATTTACGTTTAGGTGCTACACTCTAAACAATATTTAATACTTCATATTAGCAGACACTGCACTAATTGTTATCCCAAAGGTACTTGACGTTGGGTTGGTAATAGATTCAACAACACTACGACTCATAAGCTAACCAACATTACCTGGTAAGGTGGCTGACGATTAAACTGATTATGGTTTACAACTCGCCCAGTTAGACTATGAGCTTGTGTTTGTCTCTTCGAACTATTAGTCTTTGATTTTAAATTTAAGCTATGCTTTCAAGGTTGTGATCTTGAGTTTACCTTCTTTGACCAAGGTAAAAGAGATCATAATGTTCACAAAATACGCCATCCTCGATGTAGACTAAGATAATAGTCTCTTTTGTAGTTTCTCAATCGACAGTATGATTTCGATTTACAGTTACTCTTCGGCAATAGATAAAGTCATATTCTAAATCTCTCTCTTGGAATTTTTCGAGATAACGGTAGGCTACTAAGGAGTGGATTATGTCAAAAAAGTCTAAGCTAAAATAATCTGGAAATATCGGGTATTAGTTACGGTGATAGACAATATCATGCGAGTCCATTCTATCGATGATGGATTACTTCGGCTTGTGATTTAAAAAGAAGGCATTCAGATTTCTTCGCTTTATTATTATCTCAATAACTATTTTCTAGCTATCGGTTATACAAAAGTTACATTGTTTAACATAGAAAGTGCGTTATTTAGTAGCTAGAATTTCACATATTCGCCTATTTTCACTAAATCCTTTTAAATACCTCTGGGGAACATTGACTTACTTGCAGATTCGGAACTGCCTTCTGCGAATTTTCCATTTCCATACGCGATTGGTTCAACTGATTCTGATCCATCTTGCGCACTCTTTTCTTTGGGAGAAAAAGTTTAAACTACTGATGAAAGATATCCTATTGAAATATCATAAGATTCACAGGGTGATCAAAACGGCAGTTAAACGAGTCGCTTAAACATCTCATAATTTGCAGATCATCGAATGTACTACATATCTCGAGCAAATATGCTGTACGGGATCGAAGGAACAACAATCTTCAAGCATATTCAGCTCGCAATTAATTTAAAAAGCAAAGACATCGACAAATTTTTCTTTGTTTCGCGAAATTATGTCACACACCTTGGATACGATTATGTGACGATATTTTCATTAGATTTGAAGATTCTCTCAACAAATTAATTAAGTGACTATGTAATTTACAGAGTCCTTGCAGTGCCCTCAGAAATCAACTCAGAAAAATTTATTTTCATATCTTCAGATAGCAGGGTATGTCTCTTTGATTTATTTAGTAATTCAGTCTCAACTATTTCGCAGATTTTACTTTCCAGAGGAAAAATGGCTTATTTCTTTTTCCTAGCATCTTCAAACTCTAAAAGAGTGCTTGTAGTAGGCTTTACTGATTTAAGTTATCTCTCGATCAACTTGATTTCATTCGCCGCAGTTTGGAGAGAGCAATCTTAAATATCTCCAGCTCTTATTTCATAAGTTAATTTCCAAAGCATACCTAGAATGCTGTCTTCAGAAACCATCATATATTTAGTAACAAAAGATAGAAATATGCTAGCAATTCCTTTCAATTTTCTTGAATCGTCAGATCAGCTTACTCTCACAGTAATTTTCAGTGACCCAATTACCTTACCAGTTGAGAATGTAGACTAGTTTTTCTTTGATAAGCATAAAAACCGAATTATCTATTTCAGTAGAAAATTTAATTTCATTCTCTTTGGATATTTCGCAAAATCCACTTCAGATACCATTCCGCTAGCCGCTAGTGACTTCATCCTTAAATCTTCCTCTATTCTCAACCCAAGCAGCGCAAATACCGTATTATTCATCAGTAACCAATACGATTAATATATTTTTTATGGAGGCATGTCCATTTTAGTTTTGTACGCAAGTGAAATGAAAATGAGATTACTCATTAACGATTCCTCAATCTATGGAGAAATAAAATAAGTCTATCCATTAACGCACGATATTCTGATAATCACTACTACCTCCGCGCTGTACACTCTAGTAATCGTTGCTCCTTAGGATGACACAATGTCCCTTTATGATAATTCAAGCCCGATAATTATTTCTGAAGCTACAATATTATTCTACCGATTTTTAAAACCAATAAATTACGTCAATTTAGTAGTGATCTCCCTAGAA
>Ga0302285_10002139_pt1 | contig 11060 bp, 6 predicted proteins | sample III_Fen_E2_2_FD_200455 | JGI IMG/M metagenome (GOLD analysis project Ga0302285, IMG submission 200455) | Peat permafrost microbial communities from Stordalen Mire near Abisko, Sweden - III_Fen_E2_2 | ecosystem: Environmental > Terrestrial > Soil > Wetlands > Permafrost | place: Sweden: Abisko...
CAAGTTTGTTGAGGGAATTTAAGAGATATTTACAATTATTGAGAAAACTAATGGGTTTGTGCGAATTTGGCCTGTTCTAGTTTGTATTTTGAAATTGATAATAATTTGAAAAACAAGCAACGAAATAAAAAGAGGTTTAGATAGCTGTTGTTCTTCAAAAAACAGTAGAAATTCAAGAAATCAAAAAAAGAAAGAAAGTTGTTAGTTTGATTCACACAGTTGCTATTCTCTTGTTCTACCGTTAGACAAACAAATACAGCTAATTTTTTATTGAATTTGCAGTTTGATTTTCTCCAATGGATTAGTAATCTAGTAATAGTCGTCCTTTTAGTTTCTCCTCTTCTTCTTTCAGCTAGTAACCACAAGGTTTATCCTAGCAACGTGGTTTTGAAAGAGCGAGAGCAAACTCAGCAGCAACTGCTGGATCAGGATAAGATGATTCCCATCCATAAACTGGAAAGATTCTTGGAAGTTTAGGATCAGTGAACAGCACTAGATATCGAGACACAAATGATAGCTTTTCAACCTAAGAAAGAAGTGAAGAGTTCAGCTCCTAGAGACAAGAACAAGAGAAGAACTAGTCTTACTAATAATAACAACAACCATAATCTTCATTGTTAAATTAGCAATTCTTCTTCAAACCAACTTTTACTGAGACAGAACGAACGAATAAGCATATTAATAATGCCTTTTCCATAACTAACCCTACTTCGAATAATTATTGTAGTAATAGCTCGAGAAATCAAAGTGCTTATCAATCATCATAATCACTCAACAGCAGTAGAGACAACGAATAACCTCGTGGCTATGAATTCAAAAGTAAATATGATGAATACAAAGCAGCAAACTCAAAGAACGTCAATGAATCATTCCAAATGATTCAATCAAATCAGTAGTTTCCTTAATCGAACAGGTTTGCTTCTGGATCATCTCCTTAATCCTCCTCCATACCAATGAATAGCTTGAAGAATATCTTCCCAGCTGCCAAACCTCCTCTTAGTTATTTATCTGATAGTTCTAAATAATAGTCCTCCAATATTAATTCAAATTTCTAAGATCATTCTTCTTTGTAGCCCTCTTCCAGTCTGTTTTAGCCTTCTTCGCTTCCTTTTTCAGGGAAAGAAAATGATATTTCTTAGGTTTTGAAATAGCAATCCAGATCGATCCCCTTTTCGTCATCGAATGGATTCTTCAATTACAAAAATACACTTAACTACAGTGATTCTAATATTACTGCTACAGGTAGTTCTAATAGTGAATTTAATAGAAGCTTCTCGAGATAAATACCTGGGATTGATACTTAAACATACAGCCACTTAAGCAACAATAACATCAATCATCATCCTATGCTGAATGAAACGAGCAACCCTTTAAACAACAGTTTTTCTAGCATGAATGCAAGAAAGTAGCCTATTTTCAATCAGACAACTAGCTACTTAGGACAACATAACTTTAACCAACAACAAGCTCCCAATCAATTTGCGGAGACCCTTCAAGGCCAGAACAGCAACAACACTCGTAAATTGAATTTGGACAATTCTACTATTTCCAGCAATTATTAATAATAATTCCAGCAACAACAGCAGCAATAGCTCCTCTAGAGACCACCAAAGCCTCCAGGGAATCACATTATTCCTACTAACAGTGGGTAAAAGAATATAAATTCAAGTTAATTAAATAGTAATGCTCCCAGCAGCTCATCTAGCTCATCTGAGCAACAACAAACCCTCTTGAGTTGCCATAAACTGAGCAATGCTCTAAAGAAAAAGAACATCAACATCCCCGCTGATATCTTATCGTACGATTAAGATTAATTCCCCCAATAGGTATTTTTCTTGCTTTCTGAAGAAGACAAGAACATCAGCAGTTTCAGAGAAAGAGTCGAACGCGAAAAGACTAAAATCAACAAAGACATCGATCATGCGAAAAAGGAAATAGATAATCTATTAGAAGATCTCAAAATGGAGATGACATAAGGTGTCGATGAGCATTTCAAATAACTCATGGAATTCTACAGAGTCTTCAAGGGATAAGTCATTGAGTTCAAAAGTGTCAAATCAGATCTACCTCCGTTGTAGATGCCGTAGAGTGTTATCACAACTATGGGTGGAAATACAGCAGGAAATAGTAAACGTTCAGCCTCAGCCTCATCATCATCTTCTACTACTTCGAATGCGAAGCTCATCGAAGAATTAGAAGACATGCGATACAAATCACATATGTCAAGACTCTACTAATATATTGGGGAAATATAAAAATCCTCGCTAGCTAAAATCTAAGGATCATCGTAATAACTGCTGAAGACCTTATCAAGTTCCAGCTAATTTTACAATTCTGAAGGGAGCCAGCAATAATTGACTGAAATCAAGAATGCATTTGCATTGAGCTTGTCTGCGAGATTCGATCCCCTTTCCTCCTTTGTTCGAGCTGTCTCGACTGATACCCCAGAGATGCAAGGAGGATAGAACAACAGTGGTAGCTTTAAGAACACAGAGTATTCCTTGAATTCTCAGCTGATGTCAACACATTAAAGCGCTTAATTAAGCAACGTTTGGTAGTTCCAAACCCCAGAGATATCTCAGATTAACGAGCAACAGCAAATGATAGCAAATGCGTCGTAATAGCAGCCATAACACAGCAACAGAATAGGCAATCTAATGGAATATGCCCCACCAGTAGTTATGCCTGCAAATAACCCTATTTTAAATCCAATAATGTCTCCCAATATTTTCTCTGATTACTCTTAGAGCAGCCACAATCAACAACTCTTCTAACTTGATGATATTAGCAATCCCTTGTTGAAACAATAACTACTCAAACAGTAGTAATTGCTTAGACAATAACAACAACAAGAAGGATACTAGAAACAGCAAGTTTTTTAAGAAACCTAATTTCCAAAGGGACAATCAATCCCACCATAGCTAGCGCAGTAGTAATAGCAATTAGAACAGTTCTATCAGTAACAGGAATAAGTAGAATTGCTTGCGTTTCCTCCTGAACGACCAAGCTTTGCGCCCTCTGGGTTTAAAGATAATTGTTTATTCGTTGAGTAATAGTCATAATAGTACAGTTAGCCATATGTATTGAGACCTACACCTTCAGCATAGACCTAAGGACAATCTAACAACGCGCAGCCTGGATTACCTCGTTCATCTTCATTTATCTAGAAATATTCTTCCCCTTAGTTCTCCTAGCCCTTCGCTATTCAGTAAGAAGATGAAGAAGCTGAAAATAACTAATTCAGAAGCAGTCGCAATCAAGATGATCACTAATTGTGAAGATCATATTTTAGAATCAAAAAGTAAAAAAAAGAAGCAGTAGCTGAAGGTACACGCATTGCCCCTGCTTAATAGTGCTTCAATAATCTTTCTCTATCTCTCGAGCATATATTTGTTTGTTGTCTAAAAGAAGGATTTATATTTTTAAAAGATTCTCAAGATTCAACTCTTGTTTGTTTTTATGATCGAAAAATACAAATCAAGATTTCTAATCAAGAAATAATTGTCAGAAATAGAAATTATAGAAGAAAAATGCGTCAAATTTGGATATCTTTATTCAAACGAGCAGACAAATATTAATCAGGAGAGATAATTAATTAATTATTCAAAGTGTTTTTAACAAAAGCTTGTAGCATTTCTAATTCCTACTCTTTATCTCTTTGCGCTCATTTAAATGGCAAAAACACAGATGAGCCGATGTTAAACTGTCCCTTTGAGTAGAATGGCTGCGATTGTTGTGATTGATCCAAAGAAGGAAATTATCCTTGAGGCTGCTGTTATAATTATGAAGAGGCAAACGGGTTTGGAGCGTATGGATTTAAAGGTTATTGTGATTGCTAAAATGGCTGGGGCATGGGACTAAACCCAGGGAATTACCCAAAGCCACCTTGCTGGATGTTGAGTTTCTAGTTTTCATTGTTGATCTTCTGAAGAAGGTTGTTTTTCTCTATTTCACGAGCATGTGCGAAATCGCCCGCTTTCCTTTAGAGCTCGAACGCGAGACTCGTCAGTTATTGGTAGAATTTCAAGCCTTCCTCGCAGTCGTCAAAGAGACCTGCGAGTTGATTTAATCCATTTGAAATTTTCTCTTGCTGTTCCATACTGCCACCACTTTTTTGGTTTCGTCGCTGCTGGAGCTCAATTGAGATTGTACATGCTTCACTTACTTTAGCGCTAAACTTAGCTATCTTGAAAAAGAAAAGGAGAAAAATGATAGAACAAAATAGAAATTAGAAGGATAAATATTATTATATTGATGCTTTACGATTCCATTGAGTGCATTTGTTAGGGAAGATACAGGTGCTAGGATGATTTCCATGCATTTGTTTAAGGGGATTTTCTACTCAATATATTTAGTGACTTCTTATTGAAAGTTGCAATTGATAATCATGGTATTGATTTAGTTCACACAATCCTTAATCGACGCAATGAACTGAATGACTTCGTTATCGACTTATTCTAGTTTGGAGAGCTATTATTGGTTCTGCGCTTTAAATTCTTCATCTGCGGAATTAGCACCTAAGACCTTGAGTTGTTCCTCAGTCGATTTAGACAGGATTTAAACAATGAATTGATTCTGTGACCATTTGTTTTAGTTTTATAATTCGATATCGCAAGCAATCTTAAAGTTGTCCTCCAAATCTGCAAAAATACAAAAAGAATTTAGTTAAGACATTGGATATCATTGCAAGACCCCAAAATAGAATACTTTTAAGCTCTTCGAAGTAATCTTTATTCGTTTAATCCGATGGAGTTCGAGTCCACTTGAAATTATATTGTGCTTTCATGGATTGATCATCTTGTTGCTCTTTCTCGATGATCTGCCTTATGTTCTGCAGAATCACACTGCATTGTCCATTAGAGTCTTTTATATTTTAGACAGTTTACTGTAATTTCTGCGTGCCACCTGACTAATTGATTTTGTTGATTTTCTCAGCGACTTTCGGTGGGAAAGTTTGAGAGTTTTTTTAGAATTAGGAATTTCTACCTACCACCATATCGAGGAAGAAATCCACGAAATTCTCAAGATATGCAGTGTTTTTCATATCGGTGATTAGCTTCTAAGCTTACTCAACTTCGATATTCTTCTGCTAAGCAAATGCTTTAATTTCCTGGATTTTATTCACAATATCTTCGTTCATGAAATTAGCAAAGACTTGATGATTGATTTCTAATTTCACTGAAAGCTCCTTAGGCTCAAATGGTTGGATGGTCAATTCTATCATAAGCTATGTCCTGGGAAGCATCTTATCATCTGGAATGCTGTGCTTGTAGATCTTAATAAAAAGGAGATTATTGTTAAGAATATTTAAAAGTAGATAATAAAATTTAATACCTGCTCATTCCTCTAAAGGAGTTAGCTGTAGACAGTTTCAGCTTGTTTTTTGAGTGCATCAAGCTAAGATTTCTAATCTTTCTCGAGGTTTTTCATTGTAGCCTTTGAAAATGGCAACAAAATCAAAAATTAATTAAAATCCTTACAATGTCTAATAACTTGCTTCATTTTACTTCATTTCCGTACCCCTTTTGCAGAGAAGAGATGACATTTTTGGCATATCCAAGTGCCCATCCAATGTGCTCTCCTTTTATGTCATCTTCTTACGCATCTTGATGCCACTTTGCCATTTTTATCCCAGAAATCGCTAGAAACCTAATTGATCCGAAAAATAGAGTGCTCTTGATTTTCAAAAGGTGAGCAGATGGAAAGGAGTTATCCGCAGCTTAAATCAATGCATTTGCTTTGCTAAGTGCAATAGTGAAATTGTAACTTGCTTCTCCAGCTAGACTAGCGATGTTGTTCACTTTTATGTATATTTCGTCAGGCAGAAGATTCCAGAACAATGCCGCATAGCAGTTCCCCAGCATGGAATGATAGAGGATGTCTAAATTATTCTCCCCAAGATCTGAGTGAATGATCTTCAAATTCTAGGGGATATTCATAGTTAACTCTCTGATTTACTGAACGCACCATAAGCCAAATCTGAATTTCTACGTTGAAAGCTTCCTTTCATTGTTGTCGTTTTTATTCATCAGGCAGACTCCTTAAGCATTGTAGAGCACTGCTAGATTATAGAGGATGCAGGACTTCTCGAAGACCAAACTAGGTGAGGTAATTGTTTTTTGAGAATCAAAAGAGTTAGTCCATTAGAAAGGGATCTTCACGGAGCCTTGCTGATAGTACTCAAATCGAAACCTTTAAATCAGGGTAAAATATGAATAAAAGATTGAGGATTTCAATGGGGAAAACACCCACACACACACATATTTAAAGCATCCTTACTTTTCTTGAAGAAATACCAGATATTTATAGTATTGCAGGAGTTTATCAATGTTATTCTGTGACCCTTCAATATCAGTAGTCCTAGCATCGTTATATTAGTCGAACATTAGCTCTCCACGAAGCTTGCTGATCTCCTTGAAGATCTGACTGACAGGCAGCCATGCTAAATTTCCTCCTAATGTCTGGGTGATATGTTGTTGGAAGATGTCATCAATTGGAAGCGCGACAGTGCTCTTCAAAGGATATTCGCTGTAGCGCATACATAAGCCAAAACAATCATCTTTGTCGTCCATTTGTAACTACTAAGTATCTGTTTTAAAACAACTACTCTCTATTTCTCTCTTTTTTCTTCTATTCTTTTTTTAAATTAGATAATTCTCTGAAGTGATTTATTTTTTATGATTGTGTGTGTGCTCCACCTCTTCCTTTTTTAAAGTCTTCTTTATTCAAAGGGGACAATTTTAAGATTTAATTAAGGATTTTAACAGAAATTAAAAAGGAGAAATATGAGATAATTATTCTGAGATGATTTTTTGAAGTCTCCATTTTGGAAAAGTATCCACTTATTTAAATTCAAGTTCTGATTCAGCCCTTCATTATTTATTCAACGCGATGCCACATTCTCTTGGCTTTGTTATTTAACTTAGAGACATTTATTTCTTGTGTGATTCATTTAAAAATTTCTTTCATTTTTTTTTAAAAAATAGTGTGATTAAATATTAAGATTTATCATAATTTTTGAATTAAATTGAGGGAGCAAAGCTCTCATGAATCTCCAATAATATTGCCATTCTTGTTTCGCTTTGTCAAATCGAAAGATTTCTCTTTCTGCTATTACGAATTTGATGATGCTTATTGCAATCACTTACATGATTAATTAATTATTCCTTCCCTTTCAAAACTATATTTCTGCTATTTAATATCTCTCCCCATATAAAAACGCTCCATTTATCCTGAAAACTACACCAGCATTGCCTTCTAAGCAATCAATTAATATCCCCTTAAGTTATCTAGAATGCGCATTTTTTTCCTTTTGTTCTGCTTTGATTCTCAGCAACGTCTAAGAAAAGCAAATAATTTGAGTGAAATTGTTTTTAATTTAAAAAAAAGGGAAACAACAACAACAAAGATAGCAACACACAAGTGAAAGTGACTCATTTTGTCTGCTATAAATGGAAAGTGATTTAGAACGAGCAATAGCATAGATTGATGAGACACAACAGAAACTCATCAACTATTTAGTCCTTGAAACGCCTATTTCTATCACCAATGGGGAGTACATGAATTGCTACGAGTAAAACAATCAAATCAACTTGAATAGACTACGATATCGCTTTATTTTGTCATGATTGTTTCTTTCGCTGCTTAGTCTTCTTTGCAAGGTATCAAACAGTCGTGGAAACAAGGATGATGAGCAGCTTTTCAACTGGTTTTCAAGTAAAATGCAGGGTTATCTTGAGTAAGCAGTGATTATTTGATGAGAAAGAGCAATGTTTAAAGGAGACAAAAGTGACCAAATCAGGGAAAGAGAAAGCGAAGCAATTGCAAAAATAAAAATACAATTATCAGATAAATAAAGCAGAAGATAAGAGGGATAATTTATTAGAAGCCATTAGAAATTTTGAGCAAGCAACTTAAACTTGATTCACATTCTAACTTTTCTGATTTTGGTTGTTTATTTGTCTATTTCCTTCGCACACAGATACTATTTCCATTCGAAGTTGCAGGATTAAACTGGTGAGTAGTTTCTTCAAATGATGCGAAAACAGTGGAATAATCTTTTGATGTATCTCTTCTGGCTGCGATTTATATTCTCCAAATTTGATTAGTCTTATCAGTCCATCCATCCTAAGCAATCGCTCACGGGGAAGGCATTCGTTCTTCTTTAAGAGATCGTATTTGTGAGAAATCAAGAAAGGATTCAAGAAATCATATTTAACTTCCTCAACATGCATCGAAACGATGAATAAGTGCCGATTTAGTTGGTTATCAAAATCATACAAGTAAAGAATATATTTTAGAGAATAGGACAAAGGGAGTGATAATAGAATAGAATCTAGAGAGAGGTTAAATAAGCTAATCTTTTGTTATTTTTTGCATTGCGTTTAGTACTTTGTCGATCTCGGCTTTGGATCAGAGGTGAAGCTTGAAAAGAAGATAGAAACAACAGGTTTTAGCACTATTTTATATGTTCACGCGAAGAAGAAGCAAGATCTTTCATTCTACGACGATCACTTCAAGAGCTATTTGATTGCTAACACGCGCAAATATTGGATCGCTAAGACTTCAATGTGGTTAAAAATATTTTCAGTGCCGGAGTTTGTCAAAAATGCTAAACTAGCCCTGGAGAAAGAACATGAAAGAGCGAACATGTGTTTTCCTTGGAATTCATAGGAATACATGGACACGTGTGAGCGAGAAATCATAGCGTAGAATGCGCAGGAACTGCTGCAGAATAAGCAAAGTGGGCTAGCACACTTGATCATGCAAGATTAGTTTAAAGACATCGATGAATTGTTTAAACTCATGAACAAGCGGAGGACTGTAACGATTCCAATAATCGCAGCAGAGTTGAATGCATTTATTAAGAAAGTTGGAATGGAGATCAACGAGAGCGAGACGTTTAATAAAGATCCAAGAGGTATGTAACAATAATAGGGGGGATATATTATGTAGAAGAGCAATAAAAATAAACTTGATTTTAAGAACATTATTTAACATCTTTTGCTTGAAAATCTGTTAGAATACATGCGTGAAGTCATAGGATTCTACAAGAAGGTGAATGGCATCATTTAAAACTACCTGGGCAAGGAGCAAGATATTCAAGAAGCTAGGGATAAAGGGTTTTAGCATTTCTTGAATAAATTTGAGAAATCAATTGCGTATCTTGCGAGAAATTGCGATTACGAAATGAGGTTAGGTAAGAAAAATAGATGATTTGATGTTTTTTTAGAGAATTTGAACCTTCTGTTTCGTAAGGTATGAAGGGGAACAGTGAAGAGGAGATTGAAGAGAAGCTGCAGAGTGTGATAGATATATTTTTATGTTTCCACAACAGAGACAGCTTCATCCTACAACATTAGAAACTCTTAGCTGTTCGGTTGCTCACTGGGTAATCGCTATCAGATGAAACTGAAAAGCGACTCATCACGCTCATCAAAGTAATGTTCATGAGTTACTCTTTATAGTTCTCTTGTTTATATTAATTGTCTTTTTCTTTTTCTCAGCATGAAATGGGCAAATCCATGACAAATAAGCTCACTGAGATGTGTTCCGATTTGAGTGTAAACTAGGAGACAATGTTGGATTTGAAGCGTAAGATGCGTGATATTGATGCAGCTAAATGTGATTTTATTGAGTGGAAAATAACCATTCTCACAAGTGGTCATTGGTAGATCGAGCATGACTAGATCGACATTCCTACGGAATTGGCTTGGATCAGCGATAACTATGTGAGACTCTACAAGGAAAAAAACAAAGGTAGAAAAATCAATTGGGCGTTCTCTCAAGGCAATGCGGAAGTCTAAACAAGATTGGACAAGAAGTACAATCTCGACATGAGCAATTATCAGCTTTTGATTGTGCTGCTCTTCAATAAGGAGGAAGCTTATACATTCAAGGCTCTTTCGGAGTAATTGAGAATTCCGATTGGAGAATTACACGTACAGTTATCTGCACTGTGTAGATCGAAACTTTTTCTCAGAAATATCAACCCTGTAATTGTTATTTCTGGGAGGTTTATTAGCTTGTTATGAACATTTTTTTAATATGATATTCTCATGCTTTGGTTGATCTCTATTCCAATAGGACGTAAATGAATTCACTGACCATGAGGTGATCTCATTAAACCTTAAGTTCACATCAAAGATGGTGAAGATCAAACTTCAGCCAACGCCTGAATTACGGAAAGTAATCATTTTTTCAATTATGTTATGTTATGTTTTTAACAGAACTAAATATGCTATTCTTCTGCTTTCAGTAAATCAAGAACCAAGAAAAGGGCGTGGAACCTGTCGACAAGGAACTTGAAGGAGAGCTCAAGAAACTCAGAGAATTTTAGCTAGATGCTTGTATCGTGCGGGTTATGAAAACAAGAAAAAGATTGCCGCTCAATGAGCTGAATCAAGAAATTCTGAAGATAATGGCACATATTTTTAAGCCTCAGCCAGCATAAATAAAAGCTCGCCTTGAGTCTCTCATCGAACGAGACTACATTTCCAGAGACGGAGAAGAACGCACAACATTCTTGTATAAGCCCTGATTCTACTACGAATAAGACTAATAAATAGCCCGGGGAATAAACAAACAACAAGAAGAAGAAAATGTGAGAAAGGATCTAAAATATAATTATTATTGTAATTAATGGTATTCTCTAGAGCTCTCAAAGCTTGTTTATATTTTTGCAAGAATTAATAGTAAAAAAAGATTTTTAAATCTTGTTAAAAAGTGAGAGAGATAATTAGTAAATAAAATGGCTATTTGTATTCATAGAGGTACAAAAATTGGTATGTAATTATATAGATTGAACTAAGATGAAAATTAATCCTTAATTAGAGAGATAAATAGAGAGTTTTTATAATTCTCTTGTTGAATTGCCATGTAGGTAAAAGAGTTTTCTCAGTTTTATAATGTATTATTGTTAATTCTGATTTTGTGCTGATATGATTCTTCTTCTCACTTCTGATGATGATGATGATGATGATGATGATCTTGTTTTGTTGTAATCTCTCAAACAGTGATTATCTCCACGAGTTGCTTGACTGGCTCAGAGTGCTTTCTGT
>Ga0302285_10002140_pt1 | contig 11052 bp, 3 predicted proteins | sample III_Fen_E2_2_FD_200455 | JGI IMG/M metagenome (GOLD analysis project Ga0302285, IMG submission 200455) | Peat permafrost microbial communities from Stordalen Mire near Abisko, Sweden - III_Fen_E2_2 | ecosystem: Environmental > Terrestrial > Soil > Wetlands > Permafrost | place: Sweden: Abisko...
CTGATTAATATAAATGAATTCATTTTGTTTTATTCAATAAAATAACACTGCTAAATTATTGCTTTTGTGAAACATATTCCATATTGTTTTCGAGATACTCGCTCACAACATACTTTCGTAGTAGATGAAAACTGTGACATAAGGTAAGCATGAGAGTATGCCTTGAGAGCAACGAGCAAGATTGAGAAATGACATTCAAACAAAACCTTACAAATATCTAAAAAATAGTATTACATTTTTCACAGCTACTGCTGGTACTTTACTGGTTAAGCAAATTCAATTCTGTATTCTTATCAATGGGAAAAGCATTAAATTGCTTATTTTGAAAAGCATCTGACCAATAAAAATCCCCATTCATTGCATAACATTGTTTTCTTTTCGAATCACTGGAATTATTGTATGAAATTAAGAGGATAGTAACTAACACTAGACAAAGTGACGCTGAAGAGAGAGAAAGACTAACAATCTTTTCTACTTTTGTGAGACTCAAAAGGATATTGGTTTACTAATTATAGTAAAAATGTGAAATGTTCAGAATTCTAAGAAGACACAATTTCAGAGAAGAGAAAGATAATTTACATGTCTATTAACAGTTGCATATTCAGTTTAATTGGGATGAATACATAACAAGATCTAAAATGAACCTATTTTTGTATTAGTACTTTAAAATATTATTACTACATTCTTATCATAATATCAAACCTGGCTTAAACAAGTCGTAATTTTGACAAATTCTTTTGATATCCTTACAAGATGACATTTAAAAAATAAACTATTTCTGACAAAAGAATCATCCTGTTCTCTTAAGAATTCAAATAGATCAATTCCTATCATTTTTTTTTTGAAGTTTGACTTTTATATTCAAAAAAGGTCATCTTTTTAATTATTTTTAAGCTGGACAAGTTTAATTTAGGTTTCAGTAAATTTTGGAATATTCAATTGTCAGTTTATTTTCTTCTTCTTCTTCTTTTTTTGATTTTTTTTTTTAGGAGTTTATGATCTATGCAGGAAAGGAATGCTATCAGGTTAATCTAAATTTTGTAAGATAAAGGAAGGATAACACGACCTTTGGGAAAAACTGTTAGTTCAGATTTGATTCTGTATGTTGTTCTTCCTTTGAATTATTTTTTAGATTCTCTGACAAATATCTGACTAATACTCTGGATGTTATGTATTATGAAATTGGATTAGTAATTCCTAAGTTTATTTATTTATCAATGTAATATGCAAAATAAGTTGAAGGGGAAATGCTAACAACAGTTGTTTAAGGTCAATAAAAATGAGATGGTAGGTAATTAGGTTTAGAGTCTTTCAACGTTGAGAAGAATATCTTCTGATGGCATGGTTAGACATTAGCCAATTATTTTTCAGGCCTCTTCTGTATCCAAATAACTACTTCACAGTCTCATAGTAAAATAGAGATTCTAGTTAGATCAGGCACAAATCAGATGGTGAGTTTCATTGATATGATAGTTAGTAGCGAATAGATGACAAATTATTTATTAGATCTTTGTAAATAAAATCAGGCAGTTTTAGTTAGTAAATTTAGCTATCTATTAAGATGGTAAACTCAATATTATGATAAAACATTCTCTATCAACCAAAGTTCGAAGTTTTCAATGACTCCTAAATACATTGGCTGATTCTCAAACTGTTTGGTTTGATTACAGAGAGAGAAATAATCAAAAGGAAAGAATACTTTGTTTATTCTCGAGAATCGAGATTTTAAAAGCTCATTGTGATAAGTCTACCAAGGACATTTGAATTTACACATCTAACTTTTCTTTCGTGAGAAATAAAAAATTTCTTGGCGCTGGCACATGTTATCCAATTATTTAAAACCCACAAAACAACCAATACCCAAGAAAGGGAATTTAAAAAATAATAGGGGTTGCATTGACAGCTTTAAAAACGCGGGGAATTCTAAATAAACCCATTAGTCCTCTAAAAAAATGTTGAGAGAACTCAACATTGAAATATTACAAGATTTATCAAGTTATAGTACTCTTCTCTTCCAAACTATTGAAATAATTTAACTCCAAAAAAAAAAAGAATAGCAATTTTAAAATAAACTTGCCGAGAAAGAGTATGGGAGAAGGGATAAGTTGATTACTTTTAAAAATCAAAGAAAAAGAGAAAGGGTTCTATTAATTTGGTTTTTTTTCTCTCTCCCTTTTGGTTCACTGCAAAAAAATAATATCAAATCACTGGGTTATGAATCAAAAGTAAGGATTAATAACTTTTTTTATCCTTTTTTATTAAAAAACCATCAAATTATAGATTCAAGTCGAACAATAAATAATCTATCTTTTTCATTATTTCTCTCTCTCTCAAATTATCTAAACCACATAACAATTCTCAAAACATACAAACTAAAGTATTCACTAAGATGTTTGGTTATTTTTTTTAGATTTATCAATGTTGTTTTCTCAGAAAATTAAAAGTAAGTATGATAAAGTAATATGAAAACATGAAAATAATCTAGCAAAATCAAAGATCAGGCTGAATTATTTACAGTAGTGAATGTCTAGACTGAGAGATTGTTAAGCCAAGGTTAGCTGAGAATTTCAATTTAGTAAGTGTTCTTTCCAAAGGCGATGACAAGCTTGTACATAGTGCCGCTGACGATCTTTGTGTAAAATCCGACAAGTCTAGGGAGAGCATTGACTTAAGCGTTTGCAGGGATTGAGAGAATCTTAGAAACTGCGAGATTGTAAACAGGTTATTCAGTAGATGGATCGTAAGAAGCAACTTCATATCCTCCGTAAGTACCATCTGAATCGCTTTCAGAAGCCATTGCTACCATAAAGCATGCAGAGAATGCGAAGAGAACGAGAAGTTTGTTCATTTTTTTTTGCTGAAGTTATTTTAAGAAATTTAGATTGTTTTTGTTTTTGTTTTTTTGTTTTGAAGCTTTATCCAGAAACTAATCGAATTGACGATGTTTAAAAAGACGTAAAAAGCAAGAATCTAATGGTATAATTAATATCTGAGGTTGATAGACAACGATGAGTCATTCAACAGGAAATTAAATTCAATAATAAGTATGTGAAAATATGGAGGTAGAATAAATATAAGCATATTTCTATGAACAAAATAATGGTATTTTTAAGAAAAATCAAAATCTATTATTGATCTTTATACCTTTAAAACAAGTTATTTTTAGTAAAGAAATCTATGATTATTTCTCAAAAAACTCAAATAATTCGAACTTTCTCTGATGAAAAAATTAAGTTAAATTATTTATTCAAAGTATGCCACTACGGACTAGTAAGGTTCAATTAAGGGCTTAAAAATGATTTTTACCATCAATATCCCCGAAATAATAAGTTTTTTCCTAGATCCTTGAAGCCTTTCTAGTTGAACAGCTCCTATTAACATCTAAACAAATATCCATAATCATCACTTTATTATCAGGGTTAGGAAATTAAAAAAAAAGCAGAATAGAGAACGAGGTCTTTAAAAAAAATAAGATTCATTAATAAATCAAATTTTTGATTTCGTTATTACATAAGATATTTTGAAATATCTCCCTATTCTTGCATACTTTCAAAATATTAAAAAGTTGTGTCATTTCATAACAGAAATCTTTTTCTAGTGTGTATTTATTTTCTTTTTCAGGGCAATTAATGCTAATTGGTTCATTAAAGCTTACTCGAATTGTAATTAATTTTTGTAGGCTCTTTGTAAGAATAAATTCTAAGCAATTTAGAACAGTTTATCTAATTTTACATATTGTAATCAATTATTATTATAATTTGTATCATTATTGGCTAGTATTCTTTTATTATTTGTGATTGTGTGTGTATTAGATATTGAGAAAGCACAGTCCGTATTATTGTTTGCTGATGAAATTAATCTTTTTTTTTATTTTTTCTCAGAGATTATAACACTAAAAATACTTGTTTTCTCCTCCTTTCCAGAAACTCTTGGGTAAAAGATATTTAACTATTTATTATCCCTTTCCAGGGCTAATCCCCTATTATTCAAGTGCTTTTTTATTTTTTTTTAAAATCTCATCATCTTATTTGACTAGTATTTGATATTTTTCTTATCTTTCTTTATCCAACCATTATTTTCTCTTTTTCTTTTTCTAGACAATCAAAAAGTATTCATTTAAAACAAGTAAAAATCCTTTTTTTTGTTTTTATTTTGGAGGAAATTTCTCTGAAAGTTAAAGTATATATAAGTATGTATTGTTAATTTTTTGTTGGTAAAGAAAGATCAATCAATCTGTGGCGTTAACAACAGTGAGAGATGTGAGCTAGAGAGTCTTTGTCCAAGGTTGGCTGTAGACGACAGCTTGGTAGATTCTGCTGCCGAAGCGAATGACGAGCTTGTAGTTGATTCCACTGACAACTTGAGTGTAGATCGAGTCGAGGTGAGGAACAGCATTGACTTGAGAGTTTTCAGGGAGAGCGATGATGCTTGAAACAGCGAGATTGTAGATAGCAGCCTCAGTCTTGGAGTTATAGGTAGATTTTGTGTATCCTCCTTCGATGGGTTCATCGTCTTCCTGGGCGTAGGTAGCAACGAAGCAAGCAGAGAGTGCAAAGAGAACGAAGAGTTTGTTCATTTTGTGATTTTCTTTTTTTGTTAGTTTAATCTGATTTTATTCTGTTATTTGTCAATTTTCCTGGGAGTACTACCCCAAGTATCGCTAGTTTTGAGACGCAAAATTCTTGAAAAAAACAAAACAATAATTATATTGAAGTGATTATTTACATCAAGTAGACTAGTTGATGAATGTCTTGTGATGAATTGGGGAGGATAAACCAAAAATCACATTAAATCAATATCGTCATCGAACTAACACACACACATACATACATATTTTCATATCTTTAACTATTCAGATTAGTGTTTATATTTAATATTACTCTCTCTCTGATCTGTGATACTTTTGAGATGAAGATTACAATAATAAAGGGAAATTTATAATATTTTAAAACTAGTTTTACAATGCAATATGGCTGCAGGAGTTGTATGAAATGGCATTTCAGAAGGTTTAATTTGAAAATATTTGATTTTTCTAACAATTAAAAAGGAACAAATAAAATACAATAGCTAGCCGTCAGTCTAATTTCTTGATACTGATACTTTATTCATAAATAATCTTTATTTTTATTTGATCTCCCTCTTCATCCTAATCTATCTATGAATGCTGCAAACAGTAAGTTTTACCTTTAATTGGGATTTCCTTCATTCTGGTCTTTATCACGACCTAAGCCCGTCACTATTTCTTTCATTTTAGGCTTGATCGTTGAGACATCGAATGAATTACACTGCTCTATCACATCTCCAATAATTTCATTTCGCAGTAAACTTCCATAATATTATCTAATTTATTTCGCTGCATATAATCTACGTTTGTTCTCTTAAACCATCTGCTTCAAGACCTCGTTAATCAAAGCGATTTGATTCTTCAAAGGTAGCATGATTTAAGAGTCCACCTGAAACAAGAAAGGGAGGGGGAAATAGTTAAAAAAATGGATTCTTTTGTCATGGAATTAATTACTTTTATGATAGATGGTTTTAGGAGGTGTGTCAAGAAAGTTGGAGCTATGTAGAGCCTTTCATAAGCTAGCAGCTCTTATTGATTTAACTTGCCCCATCTAAACCCCAAAAAACAATTAAAATAAACAAATGAGTCAATTTCTCAACAGTTTTAATTTTCAGTGAAATGCAAATCATAAATCAAAAAGCTTTTATCATTTTTTTTGTGTTGTACCCTGAAAGGTCCAGTGAGATTTTCCTTAAGGTTTTCATTTGATAGATGCAAAATGCAAGTTTTTCTATGGAACGATGCGTAATTGCTGCGTTGGAAAACTTCCATTTGGAAATCTCTAGATGAATCTTCCTCAAAGGCAATGACTAGATTGCATCGATTAACTCAATTACTTAGATGTCGGAGATTTCAGGGTTGTTGTATCCCCAACTAAACCAAAAATAACAGGAGTTGTTAAGAAAAGAAAAAAACAAAAAAGATTCTTTATTTCATTTTTTATTTTGAAACTCTCAAATAATTCAATTTTTGTTGTTGTTTTATGAGATGATTTGCTTTCCATAAGTGAGCTGCTCGTTACCTTCTGAAATTCAATGACAGATACTGCAAGTTAATTTAGGATTGAAGCATTTCTGCAATCATTTTTGTATGACTTGAATTAAAGATTCGATGATTAACATAGTTTTCGCATCCCCATCTTCCTATATCAAGATTCAGATGTTGAAGGTTTCTCTTCTTGATTGCTGAGCAGAGAGTCTCAATTACTGTGTTACTCGCTGTTTTGTTGTAGAACCCCCATTAGAAGCAGTTAAGCGAGAAATGCTTTAGATTCTCATTGTTCTCGACGATATTCTAAATTTACTGAATCACCAAATTGAGATTCGAGTCAGGCATATTTCCTTCACCAGAATACCAAGAGTCTAATTTCAGTTTTAGCTTTGTTAAATTGGCACACTGGTTGGTTAGTTTCAAGAGAAGTCTGGATAAAAATTAGCGTCGGATGAGAACAGTCTGGTTCTAATTGCTAGGCTGACTGCGAAAAAATAATATAAAAAAAGAGTATTTCATAATATGGGAATTTACAAGATTTGTTATGGAGTAAGCCCAAGAGGCATGTTAAGTGTAAACGATTGAAGATCTGTAAAGTCAAGAGCTGCGAGGAGTTGAGTCATCAAGTCATTTAAGAAACCAGCTTCTTTCATCTCTTTCTAAGGGCGTCTATGAAAAAAAAATTTAAAAATCAACAACAAAAAGAATTACATTAATTATCTTTTTGAGACAATTAAGGCTCTTTATAACAATTTCAAGATTATCAGAAAATATTCGTTATTTGGTTAGCTTCCTCTGTTACATAATTGCAAGAGACTTCAGAGGAACAGACATGAGTTGCTGTAATGCTTGCGGAGAAATATTGAAAGAACTAATTAGGGTACAAAATATAAAAAAAGATGTAAACAAACATATTTGAGCTGAAATATCCTAAAAATATTATTTACTCTGAATCTGTGAATTTCAGCACCACGGATCCATTGAAGTAGGCATTCAATGGTCCTATCTCATTTTCACTTTCAATCTCACAGGGTATGATCTCATTTTCACTTTTAATTCCGCAGAGTATGATAAGATCATCAATTTAGCAGTCTTCTCCATCGTTGTCACTGTTTTCTAAGAGTTTTCTATGTAGATTGAATTAGTTAAAGTAATATTTGTGAAATCCATTATTTATTTATCTTACTAATCATCCTTTGAGCTCTGAGAAGGGTAAGAAACATCTGAATTATCATCGCTGTTTGAATTATCATCGCTCTAAGACTCACTACTGGAATCATCATTGTTATAAACATTTTCTTTTTTTTTCCACAACAAAATATGGGTTCAATGTGGATTGAAAAAATGATGGCATTTTCATAAATAAAAAAATGATCTTATCTAATGAATCTATCTAACTACCGTTATAATTTAATATTTCTCCGTATAAATCCTTATTCATATTTCAATGAAGTGTGCTTCTCTGAATATTAGCAGCTCTTCTTCTTTTTTTTTTCTCTTTTCGCAGACAAATATTATTCCAATATTCACTTTTTTCAAAGAATCAATTCCGTTTTCCTTTATTTTTTTTTTTGATAATGATTATTCTCTTTATGATTTTGATTTAATCATTTTTCCTCTAGTCTTTGCAACCAATCAACAAATTCCAATCCTGTTCTAATCAAATCCGTCTACAACTTAATTTTTTCATTTTTAAAACTCTTTTCCTTTCGGTGAAATGTTAGCAATAATTCAATCAAAATTTAGTTAACTTAGTGTATCACTTAGGTAAGATTATTCATTGAATTATTGGATATTTAGCTGAATTTGATATGATGTTGTTTAGTAAAGAATTCTAATGATTAAAAGTAAGTTTATAATTATTTGATTGAACATTATTTGCAATGAAAAAGATTGGAGGTTTTACGAAATTAAATAGATTTTGTGAATTTCTGATTCAAGTATGCCTTCCTACCTCCCCCAAAAGATATTTGAGATAAATAATCCAAGAAAACAACTTTTGTTAGGAAAATATTTTTGATGTTTCTCACTTGAATCTGCCCCACAGACACTCTGTAGCTTAATTCCAATTTCTCAACTGTTTTATGGTTAAATATTTGAAGGGATGAATTTAGGCTACATTAATCTTGTTGACTTAATGGATGCAGCTATTGAACAATACAACAATTGATCTATTTATTCCAAAATTACCAAATGATTTCATTCTTTTAATTTCTTGAAAATCCTAAACAATTCAGAATTAACAACCTCACATTCCAAACCATGATGAAAACAAAACAAAAAGAATCATTTTCATTTTGCCCTTCAAAAACACAAAAAAAATTATCAAGTTATCTCTCGTCAAAAATATCTTGTTTTTTTTTAAATATTTGCAATTCTCACTTTCTTCACATCATTCACAATGTACTTTTCTAGTTAGAATTTTCAATCTTACAACGAATAGAACCTAGCTTTTTAATCAATCAATATGTACCTAACTTGTTCTTCAATTATTTTATCCCCTCAAAAATCACAAATATATTTCGTTAACTGTTTAATTTCCTCCTCCCCCCATTCCCCAAATTATTTGATCTGCACTTCATCACAATCTTCCACTCACTGAGAAAAATTATTAAAAGCTGCAATTTTCTAAGTAGCGTAAATTTTAGGTAAAGGAACATTGGATTGATTTAACAAACTATCAATTAGGTATTTTGATCTTGTAATTAGTTGTTCATTCTTTTGTGAATAAGAATCAAAAATTACTTAAAAGAAATAAAACCATAAAGGTTAGATTATCTCAACATGCAACTCTATTCTTTTTGAGTTTTTAAAATCTGTTCCAGAATGATTTTCATGAGTGGAGTGTATTCAATTTTAAGAACAAAGAGCAAAAACAAATTGAAAAAAGTAACCCAAAAATATTTTTCGATTCCAATGGTCAAAAATATTAAAAAAGAGATAATTTTTCAAATAAGCAATAGCCTTGACTCAGAGTGTTCACAATAAATCTTTTGATGAAACGATACATAACTAATTTTTTTGTTATTCATCTGGAGGAGAATTAGAAGAATAAAATGCATTTAATTTTTCCTCTAAAATAATCTTGAAGATTGTAGATTTTAATGAACTGCAAACTCTGGGAAACAGCGAAAGACGAAAATGATCGTTTACTATTGATTAAATGCAATGCTCTAAAGGAAGAAAACCAAAGAGAGAGAGAGAGATTAGTAAGAGAATTCGTACTAAAATAAAGTATTACTAGCCAAATCAGATAAAGATTACTTTAATTTCGCTGGAATTCAAAGAAGTACTTTATCTTAATAAATCCAAAGCCAATTGAATTGAGAATTATCTATTCTTTTACGGAGCTTGGTATTCTTGTTAATTGCCTATCTCAGTGATCGATTTGGGGGGTAGTTGAGGAAAGAGAGCGAAACACAGAGCGTTTAATATTCAATTATTGAGAGAAAAAACACAAGCTAAAAAAAGAAGCAGCTTTGACGCGGCTTCAATGATCTAGAAGGAGAGTACCTTCAAGCGAGGAGGTGGTGGTGACCAAGATGTTTAACCAGCGAAAACCTGGAAATAACGGGTTGGGAACATCACAACCAGAATGTTTAAAAGAGCTAAGAAAGTGCAGATCGTTTACATGTTAGGTATTATTATGGTAGAAGGTGTGTTTTATCTTCGTAGAGGGTTAGTAAGTTCAGAAGGAGGATCTAATGTTGATATCGGATGCGGTGTCTACTTAATTGCACTGGCTAGTAGCTGGATCTTTCTGCTCATTTTCGTCCCTCGAATTTAAACACGATTTATTCCTCTAGCACCATCATTATTCATAGCAACTTCGTCTGTATCGATGAAACTATAAATCGACCCCCATGAAAATAATGAATAGAACAGTTAATTTCAGAGTCGAGATCATATTTTAAACTAGGAGAATCCAAGCTAGTACAATGCTGGCGGATCATCGAGTCTTTAGTGTCCTCCTGGGGTTGCTGGTATGGATTCCTTAGCGAAATCTAGGAAATAATAGAATAATAGCAATAATTAAGCTGCATCAAGGATTGAATAATAATTATCCACACAAGATACACCACAATATATGTAAATTCTCCAGGACATAGGGGTAGTTGTTTCTGCATCTTCCGCTATTGTGATCATGCATGAGCAGTATCTCAGAAGACTCACAAGTTCGGGGGATACTACTATGAATCTGTAACATTTGTAGAGCGTCTTAGCGATTTTTATTTTATTGTAGAAGGCAGCGACGAAACTGTCCAATAGGAAAGTTTCACAGCTGTTTTTAGTGATAGCCCTTGGGTATCTTCTGCTTAGATCATCTATTCATGCTGGATTCTAAGCTGAATCGGTTTGCTTGAGTTTTATAATCTTCTTGCAGGTGGTAACTTCGCCATTTAGTGTTCAGTCAAAGAAGAATCGTACCAAGAACCCATCTGGTTTGGGATCAACTGAACCCAACAAGAAAAATAGCAATAATTTTCATTAGTAATTGCAATTCTCACCTAAGAATGCATAGCAGCAAGGACAGCAACAATTCTAGCAACAACAACAACAATTCTAACAAAAACAGCAATAACAAGAACAATCCCCCAACGATTTCCCGATTCTCAACAAATAAATCCATTACTACCGAAAAAACCACACAGCTTAGATAATCATGCAGCACTAATCTCCCTCGTCCTATTCAAAAATAGGGGAACCATATTTCTCGAAGCAACTTATTCCACTTGCAAAGCGAGGCAACCACCTCCTAGCGAGCCACAGCAGGTAGACACAATAGCAATCGATTTAGGAGTTATATTTTGAGCCAACAAATAATAATAATAAGCACAACGAGTTCAATAATAATTCCATGGGATAATCTCAAAATCTACGACACAAAGACAGTGAAGGTAGCACGAATTCCTTGCTGCGATTGGTCACAGTGGATTAGAAAATCAATAAATTAAATCTAGGTGGGTTTTATGCGTAGTTAATCGGGTTGATTCCCG
>Ga0302285_10002144_pt1 | contig 11034 bp, 3 predicted proteins | sample III_Fen_E2_2_FD_200455 | JGI IMG/M metagenome (GOLD analysis project Ga0302285, IMG submission 200455) | Peat permafrost microbial communities from Stordalen Mire near Abisko, Sweden - III_Fen_E2_2 | ecosystem: Environmental > Terrestrial > Soil > Wetlands > Permafrost | place: Sweden: Abisko...
TTAGTTTCTTATGACTCATTGTCATCACAATAGTTCTACTGCTTCTTCTTCTCAGTAGCTTACCATACAATACTTGAAAAGGAACTTCTTGTACCAGGTAGGCCTTGCAGAACTAAAGATTTATCGTTATTGCTGTTTATCATTCCTGGCGCTATGCCATTTGGAATAATATCTAAACCTGCATTGTACTCATTGCTGTTCCTGGTTAATTCTTATTACTTTACTGGCGAGCTGCTAGCATCAATTAAGCTAAGCGTAGAATCAATTTCATTATTGTGAAAATCACCATTATTATTCTTGCGTCTGAGCATTCTCTTCTACGACGAGCTTCTCCTTCGAAAAATATCCATCTACGAACTTGTATTGTCATCGTTATTCTCATCACAATTGCTCGATAATTCTTATTATCTGCTCATCCCATCGTCGTTGTTCAGACTCGAAATAGTATTCAATTACTGGATGTTATTAGTATTGTAAGAATTGCTACTACGAGATAATGCTGGGTTATTCTGATTGTTGTACACAAAAGTTGATTAGAGATGAGGAGTAGTATTCTACTATTTTGGGTTGAAATCATACAATTCGTTTGCTTCTAGATGTGTGTTTATCCGAAGATGTCTTCGCTAAGCAGGTTGTTATACAACTGATTACGATCTATTTTAAGATTATTCATGTCTGGATGGTTGTATTTTATGCTGCAACAAGTGATGGTTTGCTACAGAAGCTGAATGAAATCTAGAGTCTTCTATATCCTATGAATATCCTCTAGATTGCTATTTAAACTACTATTATCTTAATTACGATTAATTATCCCTTCTATGCTGTTGTTACTCGAGTGAATGATATGCCTCCCTTTCATCGCCTAATTTCGGCAATTTCAAGTTACTCTTTCTAAAACTTTCATATTCACTGTGCTATTAATCTTTTGGTAGAGTACCACCGTAGAAATCTAGTTTCTAATGCTTCTCTGAATCAGACGAAACAGTCTAGTATTGTTTTTACGAATGCTGCTACATTTGAAGCTACAACTGTAAGAGATCTGATTATTTTGTTTAATCGAGCAACTAAAGCTACAGTTGTTCTAAGACAGACTATTATCGTTTAATCACCTCATTTTGATCACCATGCACGATCTACTATTAACCATGCAGATCATTTTTTCTATGAAGATGCAAAGATCTCCTTTTTGAATCCGATTTCTCTAAAAGTCTATTAGATTGATTATCAAATTAATCATCATCCTCGTCATCACTTCGAAAACTCATCGATAACAGGGCTTGTTATTATGACGGTGAATGTGTTTTTAACTCCCAGTACGACATCGTACCATTCAGGTTATGATTTGCTTTATATGCTTGAAGTGATTTGAATTCTTATGGAAATGTTGTTTTGAAAGATAATTCATCCAATGCAGCTGCTAATTATGATACTCTCAGAAGATGTAATCTAGCGTTATCCATGGCGGTTTTGAATTGTTCGATTAGACCACTATTCTAGTGCGCTTTCGACTGTAAATAACCAATTAATTTTTCATATCGCTTGAGATTTACTGTAGTCTAGTGTTCATTTCCTGATATTTATTTCTCCAGGATTTCTTTGCGAGAGAACTTCTCAGCATATCGCTTGGTTATACTAACACTGTGAGTAATTTATTTCACTAAATTAGGAGATTTTGATCTCTTCGAGGTGCTCTTGGGGGATACAGAGGAGTTACTAGTTTAGTAGTTTTATAAATCATGTGACGGTTCCTGGTATTCCTTTAACTGCATGAGCTCCATTTGAGTTGAAAGTATGTCAGATTCCACACGTAGAGTTCTTTCTTGAAGCTTTTAGTTTAATCCCTTAGCTCGAGCAAGATTTGATTCAGTTTCCTAGAGAATCTTCTTCTGAGAATCATCTAATGGTGGAAGTTAAGTAGTAGGTTATGTCTCATTTATTTGGATATTTTTTGCATTTAGTTGAGTTATCCCATGCAATTCCTTCTCAATTTGCAACTATAATTCATTAATCTACTCATCTAAGGCAGCTGTTCTCTCATTTGGATCTTTTTCTTCTTATTTTTTCAATTCGTAATCAAGTTACTTTATATCTTTCAACTGCTGTTCGATGAACCGCTCATTCACATCAGCCATTTACTTCATTTTATCCGCTAACTACTCAGCTAGATGTCCTTTTTTAGCTGGTAGATTATCAGGGAGATCATCAGAAACTAATTTTTCCATTTATCTATCTCTCCCTGGAAAATGATTCTGTTGTTTCTTGTTTATTGCTTTGCTGATCTTATCAAGCAATCTATCCATCTAATTTCGTTAATCACTCATTGCAATTATCACCTCCTCTAATGAAGTTCTTTGCATACTCCATAAAGGCTCATCGCCTGTAGATATCATCTCTGATGCCTATCGAACTAACAGCAAAAACAAAATGGTTCAATAAAAAAAATATCCTAACAATCTCATTTAAAATGATCTTGTAATCCTAATACAAAACCCAGCTAATATGTTTCTTTACTTAGCTCCTTTTCTGTGCTGTATCCATCACTCCAATCTCCATTTAGATGGCTTCGGTATTTCGACACTAAAAGACGATGTTATTCACTCTTCCCATCAGCCAAAGAAGGAGAAGGCTTTTACATCTTTGCTAGCACTTCTTCCTCTTCGTCTTTAAGAATCAATTGATCCTTTCACACATAATCAAATAAGATTAATCTCAGAAAAAAGAACTAAATGGTCGTAATTTATAATTCTCCTCGTAACCCCACCAACAGATAGATTATTTCGTCTCCCTGAATTGAATCCAGTTTTTATTTTTAATAATTAAAGAAATTGTTTATTCTCTTCAAATGTAAGTAACCTAGGAGATGTGTTAGTTACCGAATTGGCTCGATAAAAATATTTTGAGGGTTGATCATTAATTAGTGCTGTATTTAATAATTGCTCAAGGATATTGATAATAAAAGGTATTCTATGTGATGTTATAACCTTATGTAGCCATAATTACAATTATTAATATATTTTTGATATTTTTTCAAAAACACCAAAACAAACATAAATGCTATGAAAATATGATATCTCTTTACAGCTTGAATTAATTCAAAAATAGTAGGTATCTGCTGCTTTTAAAGTGTTGTTTAAGAATCTTCTATAATTAACAGGATTATTATCACAAACATGAATACATATATCATTACTCTTAACATACACAACTGCCTGTTTCTGTTGCATTAAACATGCCGTTTAATTTCAATAATACAAACACTCACAACAGACACACTAAATCGAATAAGAAACACAGACGAAACATCTCAATAATACAAATTATTTTTTCCAATAAGGCAATTTACATATAATAAGGTTAGTTTAGTTATTTCCAAAAAAGAAAATTTTCTCCCATTTTTTTGCTCTCATTTCCCAAAGACAATCAAGAGGATACCTGCAGCCATTACCAGAGTTGAAAACAACGCAGCCCTATCAAAAACCAAAACAAAAGAGATTCAAAAAAACTTTAACCAACATCTTCTCACTTCCCTTTAGCTATTTTCGTTTCTTACTTAGTGATTTTCTCATTGAGCAGAAAGTGTCCAAGAGCAGTGGAGATAATGATTGTACCTGCTCTTTTGAATGCAGTAACTAGTCCAATAAAAATATGTTTCATTCCCATGAAGTGAAACAGAGCTGATAAGGATTCCAGTAATCCCATCGCGAAGAATACTATGTAATGTTGCTTCGCTGCTTCTTTAAATTATCTAATGTTTTTCCTTGATTTTGTTGAAAAGCGTTAAGTTTTTGATGGTGTCATTCTTCAAAAATCAATATGAAAAATGTGTGTTATGTACTTTTGAAGATTATTGAACATAAGCGGTATGCACATAACAACTTTCTAGCTCGTCAACAGAAACACAGGTGAAATATCAGTATTCAAAAGAATCTGCTTCTCCTAAGCTGTTGTGTAAGTCCTAGACATTAATTAAATACAATGTGCAACGCATCATAGAAACGCCAAGTTTATTATCATTTTAGGCTGATTAATTTAAAATATTTCTTTTTTTTGTTTTGTACCACAGAAGACTAACGAGCATCATAAAAGAAGCAGAAGAGAGGGAGAACTACTTCCCGAGAAATGAAAACCTAGAGACATTTCTTGTAGCGTCAGGATCACGAGTCTTTTTGATATATGCTCCTCCAACAATCAAAGCACATCCGAAGATACCCTAAAGATAGGTTAATAATTAACAAATATCGATTACAACTCCATATGCGACCATTTTAATATTTTCTATGAAAACGCATTTATTTTATTAATAATTCTCTTACTATGAGATTGGAGTGCTCTCCAAAGATGAGATACCCAGTGAGCAATAGAAACACTGAGTTCCATGCTAAATATGGGATGCTTGTCGATAAAGGAGCACTGCACTCAAAAAAGAAATAATAATTTCAAAATTCATCGTTTTTTTCTTTATTTTTTTGTGTTGTTATTTTCGAAACATTCTATGAGTCTTACAGCTTGACAGATTGACAATAGCAAACCTAAGCACTGCAAAAAAAAGTTAAATAAGATTATGTTGACATTATCTATTATCAAACACTTGAAATCTCCATTTGTTTTTTTCCCTTTTTTAATTCTTTTAAATCTCCTGTTTTTTAATAATAAATTTACGCAATCTTAGCTAAAGATGAGAGAACTATCTGAAATAGCAACGTCCAAGTTAGCGATGAGACATGTGGAAACGCATCTAAGAAATAGCAAGCTGGAATGAGTTGGATAACTGCTGTAAAAGTTGTTAAACTGACACTCTCCGAAACACCTGCACCACCTGTTAAACTCACTTTCTTCAAGTAATCATTGCTTGACTACAAAAAACTCAATTAATGAGGCAAGATCAATATCGCAGACATATTCTAAATCCTTGTTTCATGCCATTTAAGATTATGTGTCTTACAGCTGATAGCGTAGATAAAATCATGAGAATCCATCCTCTGACAATAGAATTACTACTACTCATATTCGAAATCAGTCTCCTCCTTGATATTTTTAATATTTTTGCACTGATTAATTCTTCAAAAAGATTTTAGATAATGTTTCCCTATAATATTCGTTTCATTCATGTTCCGCCAAATCTCTAGTAAATCTCTTAGAAATCTCTACTTCCCCCACCAATGATTGATTAAAGATTTTCTTTCAAGCACCTAAAAATAGTATGTCATACATGAGTTATTTCAGATTCCAATTATTGGAATTAATTCTAAGTGCATTTTGTCATCGAGCTATCTATTACACAAAAGGATTAGTCTACCAACTTAATCATCTTCTAAATTAACCTGATATAAGGCTTTTTGTTTTTGGGTGTGTCATCATCATTTGAGTTTAAGCGAAGACCACAAAAAATACAATTTTAAAATAAACCAAAAATTTTACGGAAAATTAGAAAAGAGAATGGAGAGGTTTTAAAGAATTATTGAATAATAAGGAGAGTATTTTCTCTTATTTTATCTCTTCTTTTTCTTTTTTGAAGCAAGCTGCTATTTCTCCTCAGACTGAGAAATGTTCAACAAGCAGTGGTACTCCAAAGTTCTTCATTGGCTCTCGTTTATTTCGAATGTACTAGAGCAACTTTTCTTGTATGTAGAAATATTTAATTACTGATTTGTTATTGATAATTTTGTCACTGATCTCATTTTTCTCATTCATTTATTCATCATGGTGTAGCTATAACACAAGCAGTTAGATTTGTGTCGCATAAAGCAACTCAGCTAGCATAGAATAAGCTTTGTTTTCTGTTATTCCTGCTATGTCTGTGATAAACAGAATGAATTTCTTCGATTTACTGAATAAATTCAATTCCGTCATGCGCTTTTATCGAGATAATTTCTCAAAATCTTTGTTCAAATAGCTGAGGATTGACTTTCGAAGTGAGAAATGAAACACGAGATTTATATTATCCTTTGAGATGCTGCCAAAATGTATGTTTTCTTAAGCTACTGGTGTTACCTTGAGAGGAGAAGGAAAAGACGAAGATACTGAATTTAGTTTGCATCTTTGCTATTATTTGTCTGCTGCTAATGGACTATCTTGTAAAAAATCAAGAAGAGGACTTTCCATTGATGTTTTTCCTAGTTTGAATTACGCTTTTTGTTTGGTTAAATGACCTAGATTGTTCGTTTCGATTTCTTATCTAGCATCATTATTCGATGGGGTAAGCTCTTCAACATCGTTTTATTCTCGAGCTCTATTAATGTCTTCAGCTGGATATTATTCTTCGTTCTATCTTATTGTAGTTAGTTTCTTTTCCCTTTATTCCTTGCTTTGGAGACTCAAACCGGAAAAATAAGTAAGTCTTTACTGTTTTACAGGATATTAAAGATCTTTCTGCAAGCTGCTTTGAGACAACTAATTCCCATCAAAACCGATTTGGTTTTCTTCAGAATTTGAACAATTGTAAAATACACTGTTTTGCCTATTTTAATATGATCTTGAAGAACAAATAATATTGTCTTCGCTGGGACTATTGCTTAATGTATTTTCTTGATTATTATCGCAAGCTAACTATGATTATTTCTACTACTTTAAATCCATGATCGGTGATACTCCTAATTTATCCAAAAAAAACTTACTATTCTTAAGTTACCCTCTCTTGGATTTTCCTTCAATTATCGAAAGTTGGCTATTGTTCCATGAACGAGGAGAGACAAGTAATTAATTCGATCCAATAGCAACATCAAAGCCATTCTCGGTAATTTTCACAGGATCTCGTTGAGTATTTATCGAAAAAGATGAAGGAATCTATGAACTTTCCGCACGATAACTCAAGATTCTACCATATGAAGAATTTATTTGATCAGGTGAGTCAATCTAGAATCGCTAAGTTTCTGCAAGTGAGAAACTTCCAATATCTTCTCTTGGCTAATCGTTTTGGATATTTCCTTGCTGTAGTTCCACTTAATTAAATTATTTTTTCATGTTTAACTCAACCATCTTCCTTGGAAGCTACTTACCAATAGTATTAGTCTGATTCAGAGTGATTGATTACTCATTCAGCACGGAGTCTTATCCCATTGGTAGCTCTATCTTTTTATTGATGATAAAATGATGTTGCATACAATCTAATTAGTTTTCCTTAGAATTTTTAAGGGAATTGATGTTGCTTTGATCATTTTTTGGCTGGCTTCTGCTACTAATACCAGATAAGTCCATTGAAGCAGAGAGCTAATCCTCAGACAAAGCCTAAATAATTAAATCAAAAAACTCTCCAGTTGCTTTGAGCTACTTAATTGAGAGAGATGGAATCACTTGTTGGAAACTATTATTCGAATAAATCATCAAGGAATAGTCATCGTTTTCTTCTTTTGTGAGGACTTCATTCACTAGGTAAAGACAAGTGTTAGCTGCTTGGTGATACTGTTTGCTCACTGCTATGATTGATGCAACACTAAATCCTATATTGCTGTCAAACCTTTTTACCATTTTATTTAAAGAACTTACATTCAACGAGAAACAAACTAAGATTTCCTAGAGAATACTCAGACATTTCAATCTATCAAAAGGAAGATAGAATTTTGTTTTTTCTAAGAGTTCTGTGAGAACAACAGCTGCTTGCCATTGTTTCTTCTCTGATATTAGGATTCTCGCTTCTTGCAAGCCGACTGAGAACAACAGCACATCGCTAGGAAGCTCGTAACGTTAAATCTACTCTAGATCTTCTTTCAAAAGATTTTTATTGATCATTGATTTACCACGAATACTCCTAGAAGTAACCGTTTATCGTTTGTGATTGTCTTGTCCTGTAAAAGAAGGGCTCATGATGTTACTTTAACTTTTCTGGGATGGTTAATTATACTAAGCAGAATGGGAAACTGCTCTTGTATGCAAGTATTGTAGTCGTTTAGTTTATTTTTTAGGAGGAAGAGGTGCTGTATGATCTATATTAGTCTAGTTTGAGACGAATTAAATGGTCTTTTAAATGTGTGTGGTGTTTCCTCTAAGCTTTTAGCTAGGGCGTGCTAATCGAGGTTTAGAACAAGTAGAAGAAATACTTTTACTAACCACACGATTGGCTATGTGTTTTTGATTATCTTTTGATTCTCTTTTATTAGTTTCCTGAATGGTGTAGTTTTCTTTCATTGGAAGACCTCTATTTTCAGTATGGACTTGATCATCTTTAAAATTGTCTGATTGAGATATTTTGGCAAGTGTATTGCTAGCTAAAATAGATTTACTGCAATTCAAAGACATGCGTTGTAGTATTTCAGATTGGTAAGCTGCTTATTATTGTTAATTCATCTCCAAGGCGGAAGCGCTATTTTTCAAGAAATACGAAACTTTGCTGTTTTTTATTTGTGTCTGCCGAGTTTATAATAATTTGGAAATTGAAATAGGTTATTTTTCTAAATTTTCTGGAACAAAGTAAGTACCTCTTTTCTCTTCACTATTTGTTCTATGTATTGAAAACTATTCCAGAATGTCACTTTGCTTTCTATCTTCAGTCAAAGAATAACTGTCAACTGGCAGTTCTTCTTCTTACATGTCGATGTGGTGAGTGAATAATTTCGTATTTTAACTTAGGCTAAGAATCAATTCTTCTCCTTTAGTATTTTTCAATCTAATATCTTCAAGCATAAGCGATTATTCATAATTATCTATCGCTTATGATTAGAATTAAACTGACTTGTCAAATTAGTTCATTTTCAAATAACACAGCGACAGTTAAGAAAACAGAATTACACTTCTGCCATAGGAAATATCAGTAAATGATTCATTCATTTCTATCAATTCCAATAATATTCTTTCGTAGTCCTCCCAATCTTACAAGGTTGATGTATTCTTTTTACTAGATTTCAGAGATTGACAGCTGTAGTGATTATTCTCTTGCATTTCTTGGTCAATATTATGCATGTAAAGAGCCATCGAGAAATTGAGTTTCCTATCGAAAATCACCTTCTAGATAACATCTTCAGCTAAGGTATTTGAGCAATTTGTTGGATCTATTTTTAGAACTTCAGATTTTTAAGCAAAACTTAGTTTTTTCTTTAGAGCTTGTAATAGCGAAATATCCTTTCCCAGCACACTTCTCCTTTCAATACTTGGAGTTTTTCTATCTGCTTTCTCCTCAATACCATCAATTTATTTCTTCTTCTCCTCATAAAGATTCTTTTCATAATACCCAAATATCAAAGCTTATTGATAATTCTCCATTGATTCCAAATACCTCTAATTCTAAAAGTGAATATTACCTATATTATTGAAACAAATCCCTAGAACACGTTTATTTTTGAATTACTTAAAGAAATTTATCTAATAATTTAGCTGAATAAGAGAATAACTGTTATCGATTGTGAAGATGTCTTAAATTGCTAGATGAACAGTTCGAAATATATCGATCAAGCTTTCAAAGAGGATTTTCAAATCAAGTGACAGAAATATGTCTTCTTCTTCAAAAAAATCTGATTATTCGATTAGATCTAGTACAATAGCTCCACCTTCTTTGGAGAAAATATTCAGTAAATCAGTCATGTGAATTATGGGTATTTCGATCATTCTACAGACTTTATAGCTGATTAATCCAGTAATACACAAGAAGAAAACACTTAGACACCCCGCTGCAATACCAAAGTATAGCAGATAATGCTGGATCTACTTGATGAGTTTATCAGTCCAAGTTGTGAGAAAAGTCTTTGGTAAAATATTGATTACAAAAAACAAATCCTGTAATTCAAACAGACCCTTCATTTTCAAGTCTTCCACTCCACTTTCTCCTGTTGTGTACAGCTTTTCGATGATTACTATTGAATTTACAGCTACGAATACTTCCTCTCCATCGATGGCTTTGAAAACAAACGATTTAGCATGATTTTAGGCTTTAATAAATTATGGATCGTTGTAATTGATTTATCTCACTAACTAAGAATATTTTTTGTAATCTACTGAATGCAACCCAACGGACTCAGAAATCGTTTACCAGTTAAACTCACAACTCTCACTGCTGTTTAGATCTTCTTCGTCTATTAGTTCTGTGTCAGAAATTTGTCGCTGAATTTGATCCTAAATAGCTGCTAGAAACTCATCTGAGGTTCTCGAATCTCGAGGGAATATATCCTTTGTGACATTACTTAGGTACGTAGTTTGATTAGTGAGAGGTGCATATGAATTGTAAACAATCTTTTAAGATCTTGGATCAATCATGATTGTCTTAGAACTCTTGAAATTCGCAATATCAAAGAAATTCTTTATATATGGCAGTTTCATAGTTATACAATTCACAGAATATCCACAGTTTGATGGTGTGATACCACTCCCATCTGAGTTATTCTTGTAATAGCATTACCTTTTACATAAATTCGAAGCCAACTATTGGGAGTTAGGAGTATCATAGAATAACTACGGCTCAATTGGAGTTATCCTAGTTCTATGAATAGGCTCTAAAAACCACTGGCGGCACCGAGAATCAAATTTATAAGGCCCCGTGTAGCTGCAACCGATCGGAGGAACGTAAGTTTTATAAGTCGTCCCCGTGCCACAGTTTACTGAAGAAAACATGCCATCACTCACAAATCCTTCATAAATTATGCTGATAGTAATATTTCTAGAATTAACAATATTATTGTTTTCGAGTTTGATTGCTTTAGAAATAAACTCATGAGTGCCTGCTAATTAGAGATTCTTTTTGGAAGCAGCGTTTAGGTAAGCTTCGTCGATAATCGTAGCTGTAGTCCTAGGTTTTCAATTACAAACATTAACCAGTTTTTATGTAAATTATGTTTAGTTCTACTTTAATTATGTTTCCCTCAGTATTTTAATTCGTTTCCCTCAGTATTTTAATTCGTTTTTTTTTCTACTGTATGTGCTTTTTTAATTCTTACCAACTAGATGCAAGATTGCTGTTTCTCAAGGCAATTTCTTGAAGTTGTGGGTTATCAGTTCTGAGATAGAACTTCTCCTTGCTGAGTTTCGGCTTGATAAACACTGGTGAGAGATTTACTTCACCTTGTAGAATTTTAGACTCGAAACGATTGATGATCTGCAGATTCTATGAAAAAC
>Ga0302285_10002145_pt1 | contig 11034 bp, 3 predicted proteins | sample III_Fen_E2_2_FD_200455 | JGI IMG/M metagenome (GOLD analysis project Ga0302285, IMG submission 200455) | Peat permafrost microbial communities from Stordalen Mire near Abisko, Sweden - III_Fen_E2_2 | ecosystem: Environmental > Terrestrial > Soil > Wetlands > Permafrost | place: Sweden: Abisko...
TCCAAAACTAAATATCTTTTGTTGAAAGATTTTCGTTTGGAAAGAAAAAATAATAATTGAAAATTGATTGTAAAAAGTTGCTTTTTGAATTGAAATGGAGAGCCTGAGAAGAAACTGGGTAAGAGTTAGATAATTTTGTTATTTGCGGGTTAAGTGGATTAAAGATTCTAATCGGATGAAATGAAATATCATAATTTCACAAAAAACAAGAATTAATCTTGATGAATACTCTCTTTCTCTCTTTCTAAAGAAGAGTTGTGTGTTAATTAACCAAAAAAAAAGAAAAGAAGCTAATCAGTTATTTTATCTATTAAGGGGAATTTAAATTAATAAAAAATACAAATGCACCAAGCTTCTAAAATTATGCAGAATTAAACAGAAATAAAGGGAAGACAAAATGGGAGTGAATGTGGGATTGAATATTCAAGCAACGATGATTCGACTCTCGATTACGAACCTGCAGCTAAGACTCTCTACCATTGCGAACTAGATAATTTAGATGGTGAGAATTAAACCATTAATTGCTAGGCAGATATTAATCCTTCTAAACTAAAGAATAACCAAGATAATTATGATTATTGTGGCATTGAGTCAACATTGACATAAAAGTTTGCTGAAAAGTTTCCTTCAAATAGATAAAACTGCTAGTAAAATGATGTAGAACAAAAAAGAAATTGTAAAGAAATTGAGTAACTAAAAAACTAACTTCTTCAAATGAAAATCGAATGGAATGCTGAGAAGTCCAAATATTCTTAGATTGAATCAGAACTCATAGAAGCTCACTCCATCATTTTCAAACTGAGGCAAGATAATCTTTAACTGGATCAAGAGTTACAAGTCACAATGTCATAAATAAAAAAATACAAACAAAATAAAACTAACCCACGCACACACATCTTGTTATCTCTGCGTTTTTGCGGATAATATTTGCAAATATTTTTTTTGCTTTAAACAGAGATAAATACAAAGAAGCAAAGATTTAGCTTGGTCGTATGGCTGAAGAAGTAACTCTTACTAACACAAGAGCAAGATAATCTGAAATCGAGAAGACAAAAGCAGAATCAGAAATCACAAAATTAAGAAATTTACTTGAGACAACACAGAAAATGAATGAATATTTACTTGGAAGAAATCAAGCGATAAGAGATCAACCTTAGAAGAATCGTGTCAGTTCGATGGATTTTAGGAGTGTTTAAGGAAAAGAGGGAGGAATTGAGAATGAGAGTATTAGTAGTTTGTACTATTTATCAAGATAAATCAACTAAAGTAATATGAGTACATAATCAAACGAATAACTGATCGATTCGGGAAAATAATCATATTTATCATCGAAAACATCGAACAAAATAGAACCACAAATCATTCGAAAATCATATGAGAATTCAAAATAGGAACACACCAATAAAGATGCAATCTTAATACCCAAAATATCAAGCACACAACAAAAAGAGAATAGATATGAGAATTATTGCAGCAATCCTAAGGGAAAAAGCGATAAAGGTTCAGCAATAATAACATAGTAGCACACTCACAATGTATCAGCTCAACTAGAATATTAAAAAGTTGTAAAGGCAGTAGGAGATACAGAGCAATAAATCATAGAACTAACTATTCAATGCTAGACACTAGCCTCCAAGATATGTGTAAAATTGTTACAAAAAAATAATGGTTTTATGGGAAGTAATGAATTTAAAATACAATAAAGACATAATTCCACATAAATTACTTTATCTGATATGATTTGTTAATACTGAAAGTAAAAATGTGTACTTTTATCTTCTTAGGCATGTGAATAGATCCATGTTGTTGTTCTCAGCAGGAAGTTATTGGAGTTGAGAAATCGCATAAAAGAAAAAGAGTTTTTCCTTGAAGGCCTCAAATCAACATCTAAATCACTTTCTAATGAAATAATCAGATTTTTTTGACTCAATGATGGAATTCCTATCATTTTTTAGTGATCCAGCTCATTATCTACTTGATCTCACTAAGATTTAAAGAAGAAAAATATAAATTAAAAAATCATTTTCAATTTGCAATTTCATCCAAATATGTGTTGCTATTATATTCGTTTAAATCATTTACTTGTTGACACTTTCGATTTTGAGTAAATGTTTGACTTTAGACGCGAGATCACCTTTATCAGCTTCTAACACTTTCTTTTACAACTTGATGCTTTCTTCATAGCAGTTTTCAAGTAACGCTTCTGTCGCTGAAGGAGCCTCGTCATCGTCAGAAGAAAAAGCATCATGAAGATATTCTTTCTCTTCATCGGGATCGTCTTTGAGGAATGTATTCTTTTTGTTAGATTTTGTTGTTACAGGTACTACTATTTTCCCTTTTTACTTAGTCGTTGCGTTCCTTTTGATTTAGAGAATTTTAGCATTTTCTTGCTCGTATTTATATATCTATTAATGCTTGAAATAAGCATCTTCTTCGAAGTTATAAACGTTTGCAAGGATATCTTGTTTCGGGGCTTATTTTTTGGATGGTGAATTGAATACCCTCGCAGCTGCTCTTCGCTTACTTAGTCCATCATCATAAGATGCTTTTGGTAGAAGACTCTTTTTTAATTCAGAAATCTTTTGTGGTTATTGATTCGGTGAATGTGATTCGTTTCGAGTAGTGCCATTGGGATTATTGAAAAAGCTGTTTGAGCCGAAGGTAGTGCTGTTGTTATTGTGATTTTTGGAAGGGGATACAGATTAGTTTCTGTACACAGTTCTAGTCATGTTTTTGATAGTCGAATTGGTATTATTATTAGTGCAATTTCTTTTCGTTGAAGTAGTTGTAGCAGTTTATGGTGTTAATGCTTCCGAATGAGCTTGTTGTTTAGCAGTTTTTAGAAGAGATTGCTGTAATCCAAAGGAGTTCTATTGGTTTTAGTATTTTGACATTGGAGATGATGAAGATTTTGAAGAGTATATAAATGCTGTATTATTGTTGTTCTTGGGTGAATTCTTGTTGAGATTGCTATTCAATGGAGTTAAAGATGATGACTTATTGATTTCTTTATTCTTTTATTCTTGAAGGTATAGTAAATATTATAGTTTCTCAATGCTCATATTCCCAGGTTATTATTAACTGTTATTGGTACTACTGTTATTATTATTATTATTAACAAATGCCCCTGTGAAGTTTATCAATTAGTTATCTGATTTAGGATTCTTATATTGCAGCTACTGCTATTATAATACTATCATTGGTGTGGATATTTCAGAAGTATTCTAATTTATATTATAATTATGACTAAGCATCGAAGAAAACCTCTTTTGAATATGTCTTTTCTGCACTGCTGATGACTATGAAGAAGAAGTAGAACCTAGAGTGTTGTCTTATTAAAAAGCAGATGCAGGTAATGGTATAAGGCTTAGATTATTTGATAAGTTGTTTTGCAAAGCTGAACTAAAATTTGAACTTTAATTTATCGATGGAGAAGTTAATCCCAAGGCACTGTTGTTGAAGTTATTAGAAGCACTTGAGTAGTTCAAATTATCCAAACCATACTATTTACAGTCGATTGTATCTTAAGATGGTCTTTGTTTTTATAGTCTAGAGTGATATTAATCGTTTCGCTTTGTCCTCAATAAACTGTCTTGATGATAAGTATTTGGGATTGAATATTATTACTATTGTTGTTGTTGCTAAGCGAAGAACAGAGATGATTCTTAAGTTTACTATGGTTGTGATTGATTAACCAACATATTACTTCTTCTTCTGGTTTGCGTTGAAAGAACAGGAATAGAAAAAGGAGTCCTTGATATATCATTTGAAGAAGCGTTGATTGTTGAGGCTGAAGTGTTTTTGGGTTAGAAAATAGACTTTGGAAGCAACATTACTTCCCTTTACTTTTAATCTATCTCACTTAGGTACTATTTGGCTTACTGCGGAAGCGTTTTTCTGATAATAACTCGATCTGCTTTGATGTCTTCAATGATTCTATTCTTATTCATATTGCTGCGTTTTAGTTGTTGTTCTATGTTATTACTTTTTCTTTCTAGCATTATTCGCACATCTCTGAGCTTCTTAGACAACTTAAATGGCTTCGAAGCGTAATTCAAATCGGAATCAGAACAAATCTAACATTTTTTGAGTAAACCTATGAACTCCGATTTCTTTTTCCTATCTCCTGGCAATTCTTACTCTGGTTGATGTCCTTTAGCGTTGCTTAGGATCTACTCGACTTCGAAAGTATTTGATAGTTCGTCTTCAGTCTAATTTCTGTCAGCAACAGCGAATTCTTGCTGAGTTTTCTGCAATTAGTAGTCTAAGTATTCCTTTTGAATATCCATCAGAGTACTTTGGAGATTTAGCTGAGTCTACTTAGGGTCAAGATGTTTCTTAGAAATAGTAATATCTTTAGATTGTTTGAGAGTGGTTTGTTCTTATATTGATTACTGTGAATAGCGTGGTTATGATGATTTACTATACTCTTGGTCATGCATGTTCATTTGTTATGATTTCTGATCAGCCGCTAGGTATTGGTCTTGCGATTATCCAGATCTAGCTGGAGTTCCATCATCGATGAGTTTTTTGGTCTCTTCGATGAGTCGAGCATGTAAATCGTAGAGTCGTTTCATGCAAGAATAATCTGCCTTTTTTGTACTGATTAACTAGTCCAAAAATAAAAAACAATTCTTTAATCTGGAGTTTTTTATTCAGTAACTGATTGCAATTCCTGAGCTGAATTGGCTGGCAAGCTTTTTAAAGAAGATTGATGGAAATTTTCTCATGAGTTTATTAAATCGAAAACTAAAGTGTATTTCTTAAGAAGTTAAGTGAGGCATAAATCAGAGATAAAATACTAGAGTTGTGCCTCCCAAATAGAGTTTATTAAAAGAATAAGAGAAATAGATGAATTTTAGTTAATTCAGTTAAAAACACTCCTAATTATGATGAAAAATCTCAATATTTATTAATTTTGAATTCCTCATAAAAAAGAAAGCTAACTTGTTACTTGTCATTTACTCATTCCCTTCCTTACTGGTTACAGATGATTAAAAGTAAATTTAATAATTATAAGCATGGATTGAATTTGCTTAATATTAAAATAAACCTTGCCAAATCAAGAAAATATTCTTTTCATTTTCCTATTTTTTGCAAAAGGAACATTTCATTTCAAAGTGATACTTTTTTTATAAAATTACTAATATTGTTCTTGATATACTATGCGATTCTCTATTTTTTTCTTCTATTTCTAACTTAGAATTGTTTCTCTCAAGGGGTCTTAAACTAGATTTTCCTGGTAAAGCATGATGTTTCATTTGGAAATTTCATAAGTACATTGATCAAAAAAGAAGATATTTTAGATACAGATTGTTGGATATTTTGACTGGAGACAACGACTTTGTGATGATTCTCGAATTATTTTTTAATTATTATTCTTGTTGAGATGAGCCAGTTTGAAGAGAAGCATGAGAAACAGTTAGAAGATAATTACTTAATTATTTTTTAGATGAATAAAAATAGTACCAAATTATTATTAGAATGCAATATAATATGCTCTTTCTTTATCTACAAGAAATCCACCATTTCTTTTAGGAAACAACGAAGAAGATGCTTTGATACTTTCCTCACATTTATATTTCTCCTTTTGCTACTTATTCTTTGACTTCTTAATCATTCAACCATTTTTGTATTTTACCTTCTTACCATAATCCAACTTTCTTCTCTCCATTAGACAGCACATACACACCTACACCATCTTGTTTCCCATTGTTCCATTTCCCTATGAACTACCGTCCATCTTGCCACTTGAAAAGTCCCTTGCCATGCTTTTTATCTTCTTTATATTCACCATCGTAGCACTTTCCATCTGGCCATTCTAATCTGCCTTTACCATCCATCATATTTTTTCTCCAATCTCCTGAATATACTCTCCCATCCAGCCATTTAAACACTCCGAATCCGTTCATTAAGTTGTTTTCAAAGCTTCCTTCGTATTCCGATCCATCAGCGAATCGCAATACTCCCTTGCCACTCTTTTTGCCATCAATGTAATCGCCTTCGTAATGAGAGCCATCACTCCAATCTTCTTTGCCTTTACCGTGCTAAACAAAAGAGAAGAAAGAAACATTAATTTTGGTTTTTTAAACATATTTTTTGTCTTTTGTCTGAAAAAAATGAAAATAAGGGAAGATATCTTCATAAAAATTACTTGTTTATCTTTCTTCCAATATCCTTCGAATACTGCTCCATTCTTGTGATGATATATTCCTTTTCCATTTGCTTTATCATCTTCCCAATCCCCTTCGTATACATCTCCATCTGCATGAGTGAGCTTGCCTTTTCCACTGCATTTATTTAATTTCCATTCTCCTTCATATTTCGAACCATCTTACCAGGTTTATTCTCCTTTTCCATCTCTCATTCTATTCAGCCATTCTCCATTATAAACAGCACCACCGTCAAGTGTGTAAGGTTCTAATTTCACTCTTCCTCCCCTAGATTATTCTAGAGGGTCAATTTAAGCCTCTATTAGCAAAGAAATACCTCTTTACTAAATACTATTGCTGTTGTCATTAGCTTATATTTTCGGAGTATTAGGCTTACTATTATTCTCTGAGAATGCATCCTATTTAAATGCATTACTACCATTAAGTGATAACTCCTTCACAGGATTATTATTATTATTATTTTCATTTTGTTTGTGATCTTTATGATGCATACTTGAGTCTTCATTTTTAAACTAATTATAATCTACAGGCACAGCTGCATTTTCAGGATTGTCGTAAGCAACGTAGTTGTTAAGATCGTGTGCGTGATCATCGAATTAATTATATTCTTAGTATTAATGGTAACTGCTGTTCACATTATTTGTTGGCTAATTAACTTGATTCACATTGTGGATACTCAATTACTGTTAAGTCGACAGTCTTCTAGGCGAACCATCTTCATACGCCTCAGCAAATTTATCTCGCTGATTATTCGCATCATGATCTTATTACTTCTATGCTGTTTGTTCATACGCATATCCCTAATCCTTTTGTTAAGCTTTACTACTGATATTATGGTTCTCTTTGTTTGGGTTTGTACTTTCTTCCGATCCGCTATCATCTAATGCAGGCTTTTTACTCTTTTACTTATTATTCTGACTGCCTCCACCATTGCGTTGTTGTTTGCTCTCAGGAGGAATCAGATCAAAATCATGAATCTCACTATCATGGTCCTTAGGCCCACAACAAGCTGTGTTACACTAGCCCATCCCTCCTCCGCTTACTATTAATGTATTGTTGAGATTAACGTATTCTTCTATTTTTATCGAATTTTTTATTGACAGTGTGTGTGCGTGTTCTTTACGTAACTAATCAATATAATCTGATACTTAACCTTGTGTGATTTGAAAGTAGCTTTTTAGATTAGGATTGTAGTAAGTTAAAAAATTAATATTGATTTATTGTTTGTCTGTTGTTGTTGTTATTGTTGTAGTTGCTGTTTAATGAAATATCATGAAATAATTACTTTCTTTTGAAAGTCATAAATCAATAGTTGATATTCAAATGAGTACTCTCTAATCATAATAAAGGATCAAAAAGCAAAGGCATTTATCAGGTAAAAGGAGCTATCATATTTAACGAATCTTTAAATAATAGTCACTTTAAAACAGAACACAAAAATAATTTTAGAACAGGCTAACAAATGAATATTCTTTTTACTGTAGTACTTAGATTCGTGAGAAAAGTGTTAATTTACAATTAATAGGATCTTAAATGATACTTATTTTTTATATTTTGTTTGTTCAAATATTACTCATTAATGGCCTTCATTTTTCTTGTAATACCAATGTGAAATAATAGATTCTTCTTTAAAACAAACAAAGTATTGGAAAAATGTTTTAAGAAAATAATTTAAAACCAAAATATTTTTTATCAATTCTTAGTTACACATTAGCCACATTGAAAAATATGGAATACATAAGAATCCTCGGATTTAATATTTCTATTGTGAGAACAGAGAAAGGTTATGCCATAAAGGATAATGCTACTTCTTTTACTTTTATTATTAATTTAGTTTTAGAGAAGTGAGTTAAAGACACTTTGAAAATCTTTGTTTAATTTTCTCAATACTATTGTCAAATAAACTCAATCTAACATTAAATCAATCTTTTTGCTTTGATAACTAATTATTTTAATATTCTAATATCATACTTACCAATTTCTATAACATAGAGAGAAAGAATAAACGAAGTGAGAGTAACACACTTTGCAATTCCTTCTCCTAACTACTTTGCACCATTCTCACCAATACGATTACCGCCGAGATCTAGTTTTAAAGAAGTGAGAGTAACACACTTAGCAATTCCTTTTCCTAAATGCTTTGCACCATTATCACCAATACTATTATCGCGAAGATCTAGATTTAGAAAAGTGAGAGTAACACACTTTGCAATTCCTTCTCCTAACTGCTTTGCACCATTCTCACCAATCCTATTATTCCTGAGATTTAGTTTTAAAGAAGTGAGCGTAACACATTTTGCAATTTCTTCTCCTAACTACTTTACACCATTCTTACCAATACTATTACCGCAGAGATCTAGATTTAAAGAAGTGAGTGTAACACACTATGCAATTCCTTCTCCTAACTACTTTGCACCATTATCACCAATACTATTATCGCCTAGATTTAGATCTAAAGAAATGAGAATAACACACTTTTCAATTCCTTCTCCTAACTATTTTGCACCATTATCACCAATACAATTACCCCAGAGATCTAGTTTTAAAGAAGTGAGAGTAACACACTTTGCAATTCCTTCTCCTAACTACTTTGCACCATTCTCACAAATACGATTACGACCGAGATTTAGCTTTAAAGAAGTGAGAGTAACACACTTTTCAATTCCTTTTCCTAAATGCTTTGCACCATTATCACAAATACTATTATAGCTGAGATCTAGATTTAAAGAAGTGAGAGTAACACACTTTGCAATTCCTTCTCCTAACTACTTTGCACCATTCTCACCAATACTATTACAACGGAGAAAAAGATTTATTGAATTTATTAATTGATTAGGTGTTTGTTGTAGTTTTTTCATCAGCTATAATAGATCCTATGCGTTTATTGAAATCCTTTCAACAATAGATTCTTAGAATTTAGGAGTTTTCATTTGAATTTTATGAAACAGTTGACATCCCATGGTATTCTTGTTTAATATTTTTATTATTCTTTCCTTTTTTTATGATTTTTTTTTTCAATTCTCAATTAAATATTTGAAATAGGTAATCCTTCACTGTGTTTCTTTTAAACATCTTCCACAACTTGTGAAATTAAATAAGATTCTTGAGTATTAGCGTTTTACCTTTGTGAAGTAAAATTAACTTGTGGATTTTCAGCTAAAATAAATTCTTAAAAAGGATGTTTTTGCTTTTTCAAATAGATTTCAAGGAAAAATAACAAAATTCTTCGGATGAAATGTCTCATAAAAATCTTCTAGAATTTTACTAAGAGAATTTATTAATTTTTTAATAAATAAATTCGTGGCAATCAAGTAAGAGTTAGTTAAATCGATATCTGAATCAAAATTTTAGTAATTAAAAATTATCAGCATTTTGCCTCTTTTGCTTTGTATAAACATATTCTGCCTCGTAAATTTTACTGACAATATTATTAAATTATTAGTTTCTGTACAAGATTTCATTTAAACACCAAGAAGGTACATATTGAAAAGGTTCATCAATTATTCCAAAAAAAAAATGATTCTGTTGAAGGAAAACAACCCTTTTTTACTCATACAGATTTTAAAAATATTACAAAGTCATTTAATCAAGATAATCTTTGCAACTATCTCTTCTTTGATTAGGTGAATATCCTCCTTTGCAGGGATTCAATAGTTAGCCGATTTGAAAAGAGATTGACACTTTTCACTGTGTATTGTTAAATCCCTCTAATCTCCAATTAGTTTGTTAGTTTGTATTTTCTTTGGTTGTAACTTTGTTATCACAATTATTAATATCAGTGCTACTTATCTCTTCAGGGTATTTGAATCCCCTTGGTGGTAATCCTGTAGAAGGGTCTGTTCCTTTAGGTCTTCTAAATAATAGAATGTACGGCTCAGGTCTATGCTAACTGTAATGCACCCATCCTGTAGAAATTGTTAAATAATTCAGAAAACTTATAATATTTTTCAGCGATCATCTTATTACCTCTACTCTATTAGATCCCAAGAGCTCGCCATTCACTTTCTGAGAGAGTACCTGATGTATGCGGCATCATCCTGAAGATTGCTTTTGTCAAGACAACAGAGCGATATTCAAAGTAATCATCGTAGTACTTCTCACCATATTCTATTTCAGTTGGCAAGCGAGGCATAGGAGTTTAATGAATATGTGTTACTTTCTATTGTGTTGATGCTATTCGTTTTAATCAGATTTAAATGATTATTTTGTTTTTGTTCAGCTACTTTTTTTTGTTTGATTTCTCGCGATTGTTGTTCTGATGCAAATTTAAATTAGCATATTGGAGACTCCCACTTGCTGCTCAGGAATTATTTGGTATGCTATCAAAAGGATGTTTAAGAATAGAAAAAATAATGAGTTAAATCATAATGCATTTAGAAAAGGAATTTTGAATGAGCAGGCTTTAATCGTCTCTGCTCACTAAGATGAATATTGATGAGGCTGTGATCAAATAACTTCAATTTGTATTAATACAAATGGGTAGAAAGAGTGAAATACATTTTTTTAAACAAATAAATATTCATTATTTTTAGAGCATATTTTTATTACTGCCCTAATTCCATAATTCGATTAATGTACTAAATAGTTAAATTGGATTGTTATTATCTATGACCATATTTGTAGGTATTGTTCAAGGTTTTAACATAATGAGAAATACCTTGGTGTTGAATGAAAGAAGTGCAGAATAAATTATTTTATGAATCAAATGTTATGAAATAATAAAATAGAAAATAATAATTTAAAATATCATTATCTTAGAAATTAGGAAAATAATTAGTTTCATTTCAATATCTGCCCTGTCTCTTCTGATTACATTAACACAAGAATCCTGCTGTCTGAATTTTTGGATAAAGTAATAAAA
>Ga0302285_10002147_pt1 | contig 11031 bp, 5 predicted proteins | sample III_Fen_E2_2_FD_200455 | JGI IMG/M metagenome (GOLD analysis project Ga0302285, IMG submission 200455) | Peat permafrost microbial communities from Stordalen Mire near Abisko, Sweden - III_Fen_E2_2 | ecosystem: Environmental > Terrestrial > Soil > Wetlands > Permafrost | place: Sweden: Abisko...
TATATCATAAAAAACCATCCTGCTGATAAGAATATTTTCTCAAGTAATTTCACTCCGTAAAGCCAACGAATGTCCGAACATGCTGGAAGCAGTGATACTCGTTAATATTCCTAATCAGGCATGATTAAGTCAACAGATTATTCTTCTAAAAAGAAATAATATTAAGATTAAACTGATAAATTGCATTATTTGATTCCAGATAAAGTCGAATATTTATGAAATTAAATTAGTTTTTGAGTATTTCTATGACTTAATTTAAATGTATTAAAACATAATTAGTTGATTTGAATTACTCCCTGTGCTACATTTGCATGAAATTGACATTGTTGTGTATTAAATTGATTAGTATTTAGCATTCTAATCACAAAAAACAAAATCACTTTATTTGCATAATTCTTTCCTATTTGAAATATTCCTTCTTCTTCTTCAATCACCCACTTTGGCACTGATGACTCAACAATTGGATCAAATATCCTTGAGATCTCTTCAGTTTTGATATAAACTAACATATATGCTGTTGAAATTATCGACGCATTCTCCCAGACTAACTACTTCTTCGATTTATCAAAAGCTTTGAAACATGCTTTGCCACCAAAACTATTCTCAAATACCTTTCAAATAAAACAACAAAAAATTATTATTATTTTATTATTTCCTTTTAGTTTCTCCATATTTTGTTACTTATTTCTTGGATGCTCTCTCTACAATGGCATCATTGAATTTAAACCAATTATTCTACTCCGGATTAGGACGAATATACGCATAATAATGCCCTGACGAAGCCATTTCTCCGCTATGCACTAACACCGCAAAGAGTTTATATTTATACGACTAATCTTTCTTCGCATCAGCCATATATTTTCTCAAATCTATTTCGTCATAGTATTTATGCTAATCAGTAATTTTAACATTACAGCTCGTTTGCACATCGAAATGAAACCGCTTTAGATGAAAGAATAAAACGGGTGGAAGTTATAATAATTTAACACCCTTTTTGGCTTCTTATTTCTTAAATTCCTTCACACCTGTATCATATTCATTATCGCCTTCGAGTATCTCTTCTCGAACATAATCATCAAGTGAAGCATAGATATCAGCACAATCTTTAAGATTCAGACTAATATCAAAGAAACTTTCTTCGCTGACGCTTTCATATTTAACTTTGATGCATTTTATGTAACTCTGAATTTTACCTTGAAATAACTTCTTTATTTGTCCTATTAAGTGTCAGTCAAAAACAACAATAATTAGCCCAACAATCAAAAGCAAATGGTATTCCTAAAATGTCTTATTTCCCCATGAAACTCATCATAAATCGTTTAAATTTGTTCACCTCTAAGTTATGGTATTTTTTCAGCTTTTTTTTCAAGAAATTCAATGAATAAGCAAGAAAACTCTTAGACATCTTATTGAATCTTCGCTCTAGAACTATCCCAAGAGAAGCTCTTAAGCAGTCCAGCAGTATTGCAATGGTAATTTCTACTCTACAACTAATAGAATAAAGTCTGCAGAGAATGTGGAAAGACCTATTATGTCTCTTTTTCTGTTGGAATTGAAAAAACCAATCTCACAAATGCTTTTATGTGAAACACTGTCTGAAGAAACGAATTCATATAGCATGTCATGCCTTCATTTTGAAGGCCGACATACCCAGTTTCTTCTTTAGAATTATAGTTAAATAACCGCTATGGAGTGAGAGTTAATTCAAAGACAATATGCTGATATTTCTCTAAAATCAACTCAACATCAAACGGAAAGTTAAATGTTTGAGAAGAACTATCAGCAGAGAACGTTTTACTCGCACTGTATGTCTTATCAATAATCGGATCACTCTTGCTAAGCACGAAGAATTTAAATACATAATACATTTATTGCTTCAAAGATGTTAAACCTAATGTATCAGAATCAGCAAAAACTCTTCTCAAAACGCAATCTATTTGTTATTGTTCTTCGTTCTACGATATTTCTAATTACCATTTCTTACCATTCGAAGTTGTAAATACACTCCCTTTTCTAACTTCGGAATCATTACTCATGAGTCTTTCAATGAACACCATGCTGTTAATAATCCAAAGAATTCTTGTTTTGTCTTTTGGTAATTCTCGAACTTCAAACAGTTCTTCGTCTATTTTACCAATATCCATGAGGTTTTCAGATTATCTATCGATATCTATGCATTTAGCACTTCCATTTTGATCGTTACCATCGTAATTTCCATTTCTTAATTTCCTAGAATTAAAACTTTCTTTTCTTTTCGTTTCCTTATTTTCTTAATCATTCATATCTGTTTTTGTAATACTTCTTCTCCTATCTAGCTAGTCTTTCCCTGGAGATTCCATCTTTTTAATACTTCTTTTAGTATTACTACTACTACTTTCATCTCTACTTGAGTTCCATATATTCCCATCTTTTTTCGACTTAACTTTCTAAATAATTTCATCTATGTCTTTTTTATCTTCCTATTCATTTTCCATTAGTAGATTTACATCCTTAGAAGGTTATTCTAATCCTCGATGTGAACGTCTAATCATAGTAGATTATTCTTTTATTATATTACTATTTTTCTCTTATCTTCCTTCTAATAAATTTTCTTCTAATACAGGAGACGCTCCTTCAATTTCTGTTTTTTTGATTCCATTTTTTTAGCAAGCCGATACTCGTACATTCTTTTTTAAACCTGGATTGGAGGTGTTGATTTTACGTGAATTGGCTGATGATTCTTCTAAGTCATATTTAAACAAATCCTTAAGCTCTATTCGCTGAATCCCATTCTTTTAAATTTCCTTCTCAGGTGTTTTCTTTTTCTCAGCTCTCGTCGTTATCCCATTTTTCCTTCCTTCTAGATTATTATTCAGCTTTTCTTTGATTCTCTCAAAAACTGCTTTTGTTGATAAATTACTATTTTTTGCAACTTCCTTTATGCTTTTCTTTCCAGCAGTTTCTTGAGATGAGTCATTGCTTTGGAGTTTCTTTTTTCGATCATTGAGTTCAAACACATGAATATCTTCCTTTGTCATTTTCTAATTCGTTTTAGGTTCTTTGGAGCTATTCCTTGCATTAGACAAAGTTCGTTTGCGCTTTTTGGTTAGGGAATCTCCACGTATGTCAATGCTAGATATGTTTTATATGTCATCATGATCTTCGTCGTTACTATCATCTTCAATGACATCAATTTTATGATGTTTAGTGTATCTTTTAGTAATTTATCGTGATGCAGATGCTGGAGTAACTTTAATGCTCTTGCTCATTTTTTATCCAAATCGTTTTCGAATCAAGAATGCTTATTGTTATCTTCAAAGATGATTGTCTATCGTGAGAGGTTGGATGGCGACAAGTCAACTATGAGAGATTAGGGAGTTAACTCTTTCCTAAATTTATGCAAAATTGAAAAAAACTAATAATTTGATTTTTTTATCAACCTAATTTCAATCGAAAACGCTCCTTATGTACCTTTTCTTGCGCAAATTGATTCCTGTCCGATCTCCTAAAGTATCTATCTGCAGAAAAAGAAAGAAAGAATAATAATTAAAAACACGATAGATACTGAATACTCACCAGCTCTCTCTCTCTCTCCTACTAGATATTTCTATTTTGTTTTTTTATCCTTCCAAATTCAAAAAATGTAACTCATCTACTTGATAACGGGATGCATTGGCGTGTATGTACCAGCTCGCTTGATGTATTCCTATTTTTTCAACTTGCCAAAACTCATCTAACCTCTTAAAGTAACCAGAATTATTGCATAAGTTGAGTTAATTTTTAAAAATATTTTCTTACATTTTAGAATCAAATTATCTATGCAACTTAAAACCAAATCAAAAGACCACTCCTAAGGAAAAGAAATAGCGCTTTATAATTCACAGTCGATCACTGCGGTGAGCTGCAATCACCGATTATATTGTAGAATCCAATCAACTAGACTCATTCTTTAGAAACTGAGAAATCTTGTTAAAGTTCGTCTTTATTCGTGCAAGCATTCGTTTATAACAATTAAATATCCATTCTAAATCGACAAGATGCTGTCCAATATGGAAACAGATTAAACTACAAACACAATCTCAAAGTAAAACCATTCAAGATTCTTCAAGGAATGTTCAATTATTTGTTATTCATTCCTTTCTTACAAATTCATTTCTGTTAATGCTTTCACTCAGGTGAATTTCAAAGAAATCATTGATTGCATTCCAGCACTAATTTACCACAAATATCCTAGAACTTTCTTCAACTTCAGTCCTTAACTCCATAAAATTCAAATAAATGTCTAAAAAAACACAAAATCTAATGATTATATTGTATCTGTGACAGAATCACATACAAGTCGTTCTTCTCCTCCTCCATATAAACTTGAAGTTATCTCAAATAAAGAATCAATTTCTCCTGACAATAAATAAGCATTAATCTATGAAAATCCTAATGGATTGCTCTCCTTTTGTTCTCTTGGCACAATATTCGTAATCCAAAAGGAGTAGAATTCGGAAACCATCGAATGCAAGTAGATCGTCGATCTCAATTCAAACAACACATATGCTCAATCTTTTCAAGTAAAAAAAAACAAACCAATTCTTTAAATATTTTAGTTTTCAAAAGCAAACACTGGCAACTATTATTTTCATAAAAGAAACTACTGAAAGCAATTTCAAGAGAAGAAGATAGAATAACTGTTTCAAAAGGAATGATGTACGCTAAGGAGTTAGCTGATATCCTAAAAAATAACCAGGTAAGAATATCCAAATAGTAAGTATCCAATTATTTCAATTATTTGTTATTCTCCAAGGTAAAAGAGTTAATTTTAGTCCGCGAAGACGGCAAGATATGCTCAATCAATGAAGTTAAGATTGAAGAAGAATATTTTGTCCTAAACAACAAAAACAAGATCTTTACTTATCTTTCCTCTATTTAGGAAAAAGCAGATTTCAGGGAGTTAACTCTATTAGATTAATGCATTGATTGATACAAATGTGTTAACTTTTGTTTAAGACTTTTATTGTTGTTGCTGCTGGGAAAATGAAAAAAGTAACAAATAAAAAGAAATTGTGATGCAATTAATCTAATATTTGACTTGAAATTGCTGTATTCAAGGAAAGGATAATAAAAAAAGACAATTAATCACCAAGAAAAAGCAAACAAAGCACAATCATACATCAACTACCATTCTCGTTGCTTGCGAATTCAAAAATGAAAAAAATATCATCAGGAACTTTAGATCTTCTTACACTTTTAATTTTAAAGGGAGAGCCAAAAGAGCTGCCTTTCTCCATTTATAAGCTCGAGACAATCATAGAGAAACCTTAAGAAGATCTAATTCATTACATTGCGAACTATTTCAACTCTCAGCAAGATTATTTTTGTCTTTTAATAGTCACAAGAGACGCTGCCTTCTAGTACCGCTCTATCAGCCCAAATACTTTGATCCTCTCAGCGAATTGGATCAGCTGCACGAATGAAAGCTAAGATGCAATGTTTGATGCTGATGATTCGGATACAGAATGCGTTAAACTCAAAACTTAAACTTTAGCAGGAATGTACGCGAAGGAGATTGATTAGTTCATCAAAAAGTATTGGGAAAAGGCATGGAAAGAGGATTTTAAGGGTGATGAGAATATCAACGAAGAAATCACATAGGATATAATTAATCATGATAACGATTTCAAAATGAGATTATTTTCTTGTCACAATCTCAAAGAACTTAGATAGATCGTAAACGAAATAAGATAACAATAATAATAAGAAGAATAACTTAATGTAATATGAAAGATTGATTTTGATGATCCTTCTAAATAATAACAATATGCCTAGCAACTACTACCAGATTGATGTTTTGTTTTTAGTGAAATTTTCATTCAACAAACATTAAAGAATACTGTGATCAATTATTTACTCCTTTGCTTAGTAACAAAATACTTAAAATAATCTCATTTATTTGTATCTCTGTTTTAAGCTTATGTCCTTCAAACAAAAAATGCTGAAAAGAATCTGACAATTTCCCCAAGAATATGTTCTTCATGTCGATTAAATTTTTTTTGATTTTATCGATTGGTTTTTCTCATTATCCCTCTATTTTGAGAGAACAAATATTTCAAAGTTGCAAGAAAGGAATATGTTATTTTTTCCACTTTTTGAGCAATTAAAAGAATTACCAACTTTTGCGAACCTCTCTGTTCTTCATCTTCCCAATGTAATTCTTTTGTTTGGAAAAGCTTATCCTTCTTTTACTATCATTCTTCCATAATTATTATGTACCCCCATGTATTCTGATTGTTTTCTTATTAAAATCAACAAAGATTGTAAAGGAATACTGTTTGAACAACCATTGTTTCATTTGTTTTACTTAAAAATAAGCATAACATGACTTAATAATTTTGTAATGCTGCAAATATACTAAGAGAGATAATTTATGGAAAGATCGAGAGTCTTTTGATTGTGTTTGAGAGAAAGATTTAATTTCATAGAATCTTAGAAAGAAAGAACTAAAAAGGAGTGACTATTATGGGAAAGAAGAGAAGAGTCTAAGTATTCACAGGTAGAATAACCAAAAGAGAGAGATTCTGAAATTTAAGTCTATTATGCTCTACAAGAGCATATTTTGATGATGTTGTATTCTGTGTCTAACTTCCTTTCTTTTCTAGGTAGTACTTTACAACCTTTATTTCGCTACATTCTCAATGCGAAATTTGGAATCAATCCTCTAGACATCCGTGGACAAAACATAGCAAAGTAACTAAAAAATCAAAGAGTTGTCCTTTGTTTTTATTTTCCCTTTCTTATTAGGCATATGTTCGTGAAATGCAAATAGCAACGGCCTAAATATCTTTAGAATGGTAAATGATAAAAATATCTTAATTCAACATTTTTGTTATTTTAATCTCGAAATAATCTCTCTGTATTCTCATAGATTTCACTGCTAGCTTCGTTGAAGATGAAGCAACTCCAGCTTCTTACTTTCATGCAAAGTTCAGTAAGAATCTTTAGTGTTTTAGGTTGGCTAAGAAATTCTTAACTTTTTTGTTTTTTTCAGTCAATGGATATGAATAAAAGTGGTTTCTTCACAAATCAACAGAGGAAGAGATCAATACTAATCTTAAGTATTTCAATTACTAGATCGAGAGTAATATTGTTGTTGTTCTAGATGCTTTATGTCATCATTTTCTTTTCAAAGTTTCTGATTTTTGTTAAACTCTTTTTGTAAAACTCTTTTAGTGGAGAGAAATCTCATGGGTTTCGATGATGAATACGAAGATGAAGAAAAACAAATTTGAAAATCAATTCATTTTCATGTTTGTGTCCTTGCTTATTCTGATAAATTTAAACAGTTTCTTGATCTAAAAGGATAATAGGCAAAAAGGGAACACACTGAATTATGATTTTTCTGAATTTATATGCAAAACAACCAAGTACTTGGTTTGAGTTGCGGATTGTATTAAATCATTGATAATAGCAAACCAAGAAGCCAAACTAAATTGATATTTGTTATATATTGCCAAATGGGAGCAAAGAACGAAAGAAAACCCTAAACATTTGAAAATTAAAGAAGAAAAAACAAAAAATTAAAAAGTATTAATCTTTCTTATCTTGAGAGATTTAAAGAGAGAAAAGTAAGAAACAACCAAGCATTCAAAAAAGAGATAAGTGAGTGGGAGGAGTTAACTTGAAAGATAATCTCAATTAGCATTCTATTCCCCTGAATAAATTTGAAACTAAAAAGAAAAAGAAGAAGAAGCTTAAATGTGCACTACTGGTCATGTATGCGTCTTGATCGACACCGAGTATTCCCACTCTGCGATGATCATCGAGTTCTTTTGGTACATAATGCATAACTTTGAGAAAACTCAATAAAGTTCGATTTACTAAACTAATCATGTATTGTCAAAATATTCTTTGAATAGGTTCTTTGTAGCATTTCTAACGTTGGTAATCGTAGCAGTAAAGCTATTCAAACTTGGATCAGTGCATGAAATCGCAGAATACACCAAAGGAGATGCCAAAGCACCTAGCGTACCAACGAATGATCCTCAAAAAGATCGCTTCCAAGAAAATAGTAAAAAAATGAAAAACTAATTGAGATTATTCAAACATTGAAGCACTCTCATCAGCAAAATGCAAGAAATTACAAATCAAAATACACTTTGAGGATATTTCATTTAATGTTTGTTTTTAACTGCTTTAGATAACATCCAAAATCTACCTCAGTCAGAAGCTAAAAAAGATGCTGACAATATCAACATTGAAATAGATCCTACAAGCTAGATTTAAGCTCAGAGTAACGCTTCAAGCGCTTCAAAAGATTCAGGAGTAGCTAGTCCTTAATAAGTCGAACCTACTGGGAATATCTAAGCAGTTTAAAATGCTTTTGATTTGATGGTTAACAAACACTTGGTGATTTTCATTATCTTCGTGTATCTCGTGAACAACTTCGCATGCTTTATCTATGCAGTCATCATGGTATTCCTTTGTATTGTCTAGCTTTTCCTGTTCAATTACCTTCGCATCTTTGAGCGTATTCAAAAGCCATAGGCTCAAAAATACTCAGAACTTTCGTATCACTTCTGGATACTTACACTGTTCATATCCTACTTTATCCATGACCAGTCTTACTCCAATTTGCCTTGAATAATTCAGAGAAAGAAAAAGAGTGCAGTATCTTTCTGTATTCTCGTTTGTGTGCTTGTGTGTCGTTATGAAATCATGGATGGAAAAATGAATGTCATTTTGTTAATTTCCTCCTCTATTTGTATGAGAGAGAAGAAGGGTGATTTCAAATATCTTGTGGATCAAAAAAGGAGAATAAAAAGGTTAGAAATGATAAATATCCATCTCTTTTCAATATTTGACCATCGAATTTGTAATCAGACATACTAAAAAATGCTGATCTTTTTGCCAAAATATAAATATTTTTGTTCAGAAAACTACATGAAATCAATTTAATTATAGAATAGTATTGTTTATTTCCATTCATTCTGATTTAAAGTTCGGCAAAGGTGTAGATGATCCTTGTTCTGCAATTGAATAGTAATTCGTTGAGTTTGATGTGAAGAGATATTCTAAGGACAAGAGTGCGACTGATTGACTGATGGTGAAGCCAATTTTGATGAGAAAATGCTACATATAAGGAGGGATAAACAGAGAGATTCCGAGAAGTAATGGGAATGAGAGTAAATATAAAAGTCCAAAGAATCCTAGCTGATACACGAAGGATTTGATTACTCCTCGAGTCGATCCCACAGTCATTTTGACGCCAAACAGAAAATATGCTCCTAAAGCGATTCTAATAATTAGTAAAATGTAGCCTGGCCATCCGTCGTATTAGTGATACTTATACGAACTGTCATCAGTGAGTTTTCCAAGTCCCACAATCATCAGTTAGAACGCTCCGATGATTACAGAAAGGGGAATAACAAAGTCGTAGAATTCTTGTCCACGTCGTACGACTGTCCAGCCCCACGACAGCATAATCAACACAACGGTTAGGATAACTGCAGAACAATTACTAAAGATTTCAGCTAGAAGATCCACAAACCATAAGCCTCTCCCATTCTCACCGTAAATCAACCAATGCAACCAATACATTGCTTAGCTTAGCGCCCACAGTCCAAGAGCTATTTCCTAAAGAAGTAATGGCAAATCGTGCTCTTCTCCATCGATATACTTTTTCTAGAGTTTCTTAATGTTTCGTAGGAAAATTACTGCGAAAATAATGAACACAGAGAAATATCCCCAAACGAAATTGCCTTCATCTGAAGGATAATGCGATGAATCTACATTGAAGATCTCCAAGGTTATGTCAAGAGTGTTCCATTTAGGAATATCTTGAAGGTTTTTTTAGCAGTCGTTGACCATAAAGAACCATACGTGTCTTCGTCTCCTTGAAGTTAAGTAGCCTAAAAAAATAATGCAGATTATTGAATAACTTTTCAGATATTTTAAGAAGAATGCCAAGCAAGAGTTGTTAAATTTTATCTCTTGAAGCAGCTCGTTGTGTGCTATCGAAACTGTTTCTATTATCCCCTTGTCCTGCATTAAATTACCTTTGGCTTCTTTAGAGATCGCTCCGTTTGTAGGGAGGTATATAGGTGTGTTCGAACTGGAACGTTATCGTAAAGCAGAGCAATCGAAATCCCCATTAAACCTCTCCCAGTCGTGATCGATTAACACACTGAATCCTAGTTCTATTTCACTAGAAGTCACACTCGTGCTGGTAGCTACAGAAGAAGAGAATTTCCCTTTAACAATATATTCACCTCTCCCCACATCCATTGCAAACTTGGTCACATAGTAGATGTTTCTCTTCCTTTCTAGCTATGATAATCTCATGTTTATCTAGACTGTTTTAGCTTCACAGACACTAGCAATGAGACAAATCAGACTTATAAGTCCTAAACTAAAAAATTCGTAAATTTTCATCGAGCACAGCTACCAAAAAGCAGATCTGTTCGCTTTGATTCTTCTTTGTTTACTAATAATCTTCTTATTTGTTGGATTATTTTACTTCCACAGCAGATAAATCTCAATGTTTAATTTGAATTATTCATTTATTCCAAGATTTCAGATTAATTTTGCCTGTTTGAGTAAATGAATTCTATTTAGAAATAGGATAAAAAATGATTTGATTTTGATTTTAAAACCAAATAAAAATGCCTATTTTTAGTAAATAAAATAGAAGGGATATGTCTATTTCAGTGAAAATAAATCATATTCATGACAAACAATGTAATAAACAGTTCAATTCTGTTTGTAATGTTTCTTATCATATTAATATAATTGGATTCAATCACTAAGGAAGCTCGAATTTGTTGAAATTTTAAGAACTAACACTAACAAGCAGTTCTAACTCTCTGGTGGATTGCTGAGAAAGGGAGAGAGAAGGAGAGAGAGTTATATATTTTCTTAATAATTTCATGAAAAATCAATTGTTATAATTAATAATTATTTGAATGGGTTATCCCTATCTCTAGTCTTTCGAAGTAGCACCCAAAAGTTGGGGGTGAATTTAATGGTAAAACAAATGCATTATCTGATTTATCTGATTTACAAAAG
>Ga0302285_10002154_pt1 | contig 11014 bp, 12 predicted proteins | sample III_Fen_E2_2_FD_200455 | JGI IMG/M metagenome (GOLD analysis project Ga0302285, IMG submission 200455) | Peat permafrost microbial communities from Stordalen Mire near Abisko, Sweden - III_Fen_E2_2 | ecosystem: Environmental > Terrestrial > Soil > Wetlands > Permafrost | place: Sweden: Abisko...
ACACCTGAACATAATAAAAGAATGCATAATCATTATTTTTCTAAGTCCTACCTTAACATCTCTATCTCCATATTATGAATCACTCTGGTTTCGATTCTTTTCTTTTAATTAAGATAGCAGCTGTTTCTTCAAGATTACGAAATCCATTTTGATTTATTTTCTCAATATTAACTCCATTTTCTTCATGATTTTCTTTATCTTGATTTGACTGCTCGCTAAGTTGGATTTTTGGATCACTGCTAATGTATTCATTCCTTCCTTGCTAATTGCTTTCCTTCGATATATCAGCTTTATTTTACCTTCCATTTAAAAGTATCAATTCCTCTGAAGAATCTGGAATTTAATTTGACACTAACCTTATGCTTGGCTTGAATGACCCACCTCTTAAATTCTTTGGACTAATTGTCTCATTTTCTAATAGCTATTACTGATCAGATGGGATGTTTTTCAAAGAAGAATTCAATCCTACTCCACTCACAATAATAGATCCATTTCTAGAATCCTTAAGAAGGTTATGAACAGGTGTTGAGGCTTTAATATTATCAGATTTATCATTTTATTTCGCTACTTTTGGGTCAACAGGAGTTGAAAATACTCGCTGACTATAATAATTCGCTCCTTCACCCATTTAAACAAAGTCATCTTTGTAGATTTCCGTATTCGGAAGGAAAATGTATTTATCATGTTCGATGAGATTATCTGCTTCCCGATCTTTGAGGCCTTTGATACGTTAGAAGATCGTGTGCTCTCGAGAAACTATTGCTTTTTTCCCATTCGGTAGACGGAATTGAATTCCATCCTCTTCTTCGTCAGCTTTAAAGAAATCACTTTGATCATTTTCTCCTTCAGCATCAGAATCGGTGTCTGATTCACTGGAAATATCTTCATTGTTAAAGTTCATTTGGTTAATCTTTTTCTAAGTGTTCTTGCTGTAGGTAAGCCAACTCGAGAAGCACATACTCACGAATAATTTCCTCACCATTGGATTGACTCCTTCCTTCCTTTTATGGGTAATTTTTTGCTTCATCAGTTGAGATTACTAAAGAGAGACAATACCAAAAAAAGTTTAATCAGGCAAAATCACTCAATTATGCTGCTATTTTGGTGTACCTTTTTCTTGAGGAAGTTGATCTTTTTCAGGGAGATTATCTCTTCTTTTCTAACAATTACCAAGGCTTGGAAAATCTTCTCCGCTGGTCGATTTGGTATTTCTTCGTTGAGTTTTTCTTCCAAGGAAAACTTAAAGAAAAAGAAGAACAACTCGTTAAAGTAAATGTATCCTTCATAGTCGCAGTAGATGTTCATCTGCATGATGTGCTTGTCTGCTTCTTGTTTTTGCTTCACCTTGAATTTATCGCATTTAAGTTATATTTCTTCTTCGTCTATGCCTCTGTTGTGAAGTTTGAGATTCTCAGCGAATTACTTCCGCTTGCTTTCATAATCATATCCTAGAGGTTCCGGAAGAGCAAAGTAGAAATCTGTCAGGGACCGTTCATGTATTTTGACACCAAAGTCTTTTTGTGTCATAACAACCCACAGTGATTTGAAACTTTCCTCTTGTTCTCTGAAATTCTGGAGAGGATTATCGGGATCAATGTAATTTTCTTCGAATTCATTCATGATAATCAGCACGAAGAGATTCATCATAATGTAGGATTAAGTGACGATAAAGAAGAGGAAGAAAAAGATTGAGTAGTGATTCGTAAGTCTGACAACATCAAACATAATTGTCATCCAGTCTTCACCTGTGCTGCATCTGAAGAGAATAATGAAGGCATTGTGGAAATTGGTGAAATTATTCAGGTAATTCACGATATTTCCGGTTCTAAAAAATTCAACAAAAAAAAGATTATTTATTGAAAAATCATCTTTTTTCTTCTTTTTACGTGACATGCTAGAAAAGATAGCAGCTGAGAATCGAGAAGATGAAATAGAATAGCAAGAACAGCGCAGTAGCATTCAGCAGTGACGGCAGTGCAAAGATCGTAGTTTAAATTAATTTCTGCAGATTCTAAAATGATTTTATGAGCTTCAGCAGACGAGATACTCTCATAACTCTCATGACTCTGATCAGCTAAGGTCCTGCTTTCATGAAGCTAAACAATTATTTACCGATTTATGCTGTGACAATGTCAACGATAGACGCGCACACAACGAAAAAATCAAATTTATTCCATGAGCTGAAGAAATAGCCCCCTGGACCAAATGCTATGATCTTCAGGATACACTCTAAGACAAACACTCCTGTGAATGCATAATTCAAATCTTGTAGGATAGCATCATAGCTGCTGGGAGAAGTGTCATAAGCCATAGCCATAGTGACAATATTCGCCATAATACATGTAATAATGAACACCTCTAGTTTGTTTGATGTCACGATCTTCCAAAGCTATTTTTCACAGAAAGAAAAGAAATACAGATTTTTTATTAAATTCAAGCAATTTTTAGTTAACTAGCTCTTTTTCTTTCTTTTCTTACGAAAAACCTAAATCGATTGGTAGGTTGTCTCATTGACGCGAAATCTGGAGTTGATTAGACAATTAAACGCTACAGTTCAATCCATTGTGATTGCTGATCTGTTAGGAACTCATTTTTTGCTTTTTTGGAAGCAATATCAAAGTTAAACGCCATAATAGCACTAAACAAGTTGATCGAGAAGAAACTACCAACGAAGATAAATACTGCAAAGAACAGCCCAAAATAATAGCTATTTGCATGAACTGGCCCAGTGTCACTTCCATCAATGAAATTATAAACATAAGCAGGCCATCCTTCAAAGGAAGACAAGATGAACAAAAAGAGCATCGCATTGCCGATATTATCACAGTTAATATCATAGACTGACCAAGTTGCTCCTGGTATATTTTCACACTGATTAATGTTAGATTTTCAAAGAGATATTTAGCATTTTTTTAAAATAATAATTTTTACTTCTGTTTGATGGTAGGTATAGGGATCGTAATTGATGGAGGAGTTGAAATTGCAATAGCTTAGCTTATCCTTCATCAAGTTAAGGCCCAAAATAGCGAACATTAGCCTAGAAATCATAAATTAATCAAATATTTAGATTTAATAAAAATGCTCAAAAAATGAAAGTCCATTTTTTTAAATTATTTAGTATTTTTTCATAATTCTTTGGATTGTTACCATATGAGTATCACGACGATGATCATGTTTGAGATACCACCGACAGATTCCATGAGTGCTGTAACAATGAGTTTCATGGATTTATTGTGGTTCAGTAATCTGAGAGGCCTAAGAGTTCTCAGTAATCGAAGGATTTTAATAACTGAAAGATCAATAGAGGATACGCTCACATCAATCAGGGAACATATTACAATAAACAAATCCAGCTACGACCATTCATCTCTTAGATAAGATCCTTTATCCATGATCAGCCCCAAGCATATCATTTTTAATAAACTTTCCGCTGTAAAAAATGCTGTGAAGACTATGTCAATTTTAGTCCCAACAATATAGAAAGTTGATGAATTGTCGTTGACATAAGTGTCGATAGTTAGTTTTAAAGAACTCAACACGATTGCCCTTGAAAAATAGAAAAAAAACAGTCAAAGTTTATTTTATCTAAATTTAATCCTAAAAATGCATGTAAATTTTTCCTTACAAAAAAACCATCTACTCAAAGATCGGTAGCTTGTAGAATCGATAGAGGATTCGTCTGAAGAAGTTCTTCTGCGAGAATATGTAGAACGATTTTTAGCAATAAACTCCATCAAAGTAAACAAACTGTTTCCCCTTTTTCTTCTTATCATTATCTTGCCCGTCTTCGTCTTCTTCTTCTAGTTGTTTCAGTTTGTCTTTTTCTTGCAAGTCAGAATCTCGTTTCATAGTACCGGATCTCTAGGACAGTGAATCGTTGTTGTTGCTGTTATTCTAATGCAGTTGCTATGATTGCAGTTGTGTTTGAGAATTTTTAAGGTTAGTCCCTGATCCTCCAACACCTTTTGAGAGACTAGTCTGTGAGCGATTTAAACTTCCATGTTATTTCGATTAATTAAACGTCGAACCCATGTTCAGCGATGTTGTCTAGCCTAAGAAAGTCGTTCCAACACTTTAATGATTCAGGTCAAGATCAGCAACAATTTCAAATTGATTTTCGATGTCTAATTTATCTTCCTGGACTTCATCTGAATCGAATGAGTCCATGATAATAGCAAGCACGAGATTCATAAAAACATAGTTTCCTATGAAAATCCAAGATATCAAATAAGCTACGGAGATGTAATTATTGACGTCAGTTGATCTAATGCAGAGAGTTTTAAGATCATTCCAATTTTCGACTGTCAAGAGATCGAGGACAGCGAAGGCTGAAGCGAAGAAATCATCGAAATTCATCCGAGTTGGAGGTGCAGGATTCGATACATATAAATTACCACCAAAAACGCTCATACCGAGGAGTGTGTAAATAAACATGAAAAGTAATAGAAGTAGGAAGATGTAGATGAACTAAGATATGGCTGAACCCAATGCTGTAATCATCAACTTCATGAACTTCAATGACCTAATTAGTCTAGTCACTCTCAGCACTCTAAAAACCCTGAGAATACGCACAGCTCGAAATGCGCTGAACGAACTTCCCGATCCAGTTAGGAAAATCATTTCAAAGAGAGAAAGACACACGATGAATGCATCGAAGATATTCATCCTATCCGCGACATATTCTGATAACCCATAACCTGTTATTTTCAGACCCATGTCAATAGCAAATATGATTGTAAAGATTGTGTTAAACTAAGTCATCAGATCTTGACCTAATTCAAAACAGAAATAAAAAATCAAAATTCAATTATTTTCAAATATTTTCAAAAAACATATGAACACCTATTTCTTACCTTGAGTGCTTGTAACTATTCCATCTAGCGAGAGAATCACTGTGTTCAAAATAACGCATAACATAATGGAATTATCGAAAACACTTGATTACACAAAATATTTAACTCTTCTTCGGAAAGCTTAGATAATTCCAATGATTCCGCCTTCATTTTATTCAGAGTCATATTTCGTGTGATTGATTGTTTTGAGCATTCTGTCGATAGATTTCTAACTTTTTTAGTACAACGAAAGAGGTAAAATGGACGATGCTGACCATTCCGTTTTGACTTAGTTTTTTCCCTTCTTTTCTAGATTTTTTATCTCGTTCTTGCGAATCTTCATGAACTTATCCTCCACAGGTTCATTAGCAAATACTTCATCGATTTTAACCTTCCCATCTTCTTCTTTGGAGTTTGAGGATTGATTTACCGCATTTACATTATTTTCAGAATCACGAGACATAGAGTTATTTGAGCTAACACCAGCTGAATTCAGCTTACTCATACTTTCAGATCCATCACTTATCTTGGAATCTTTTGTTTAGAGAGTTATGAGTGTCATCTTCGATTATTCCTTACTGCTCAAATCCCCTATGCGCATAAATTAAAACTCATCTGGTTTTTTTACTTCTTAATGCACATCTGTAGCTTCATCATCAGCGAAAATACGGGCTTAAGCAAGACTAAACGTCCATTTAACTTCAGCATCTCCCTTTTTCTTTTGTTTCCCTCCTTTCTCAGCAGCTGCTCCTCTAGAAGAATTCTTCATGGACGATATCCCAATACGACTGCGTGAAACTGCTACACTTGGTTCGTTTGGGAGCTTCATTTAGCGCATTGAAGGACCACTACTCGCAACACCTCCGAGAATGGAATTATTCGCACCTTACTGAGTAGGTTAGTGTTTTAGTTGCTTTGATCCCGCATCGATTTCCATTTCAATAATTTTATGTTCTGTTCCTGATCTAGCCAACGAAACACCATCCTTCCCAACGATTGCAGCTTGAATATCTTGAAAGCTACCTTGATTGTCTTCGCTTTGTAATTTCGAGTCAAAAACTTTGTTTAGTTTCCTGCCGCTGGGCAACTCTCGATTGTTAAAATGGTTTTATTCACTATTTTCGATATCCTTTTCGATGTTCTAAAGGCTGTTTAATCCCTTAATCGACGGTTCCAAATTCACAGTTAGTTTGTTGAAGTGAGGATTCGTGAAACTATGTCCTTCTTGATTCTGTTAAATCCCGTTTTTATCACCAGCTTATGATATTTTCTTGGAGATCCCATCTTCTTTTAAAATCGGATCTAGATTTTCATTTCCTAAGGCTGCAAAAGGATTATCGTTCAGTAAATAATCTATTACTTCAGATCTTCTCACAGGAAATGTCCTAGCTTTGTCTAAAAACAGTCAAAATATTCACACCAAAAATAATTAAAATAAGCTAAAAACAGTTTAAAAAAAAAATAATAAAAAAATGAATTCCTAAGTCTACCTAAGTTCTCGACTGTTTTGTACTTTTTCTTCTTTCCTCCTCTCTAATTAGAGTAATCAATAGCGAATTTCATTCTTTTGAGTTTATTATGCTACTCTAGTCTCTTCTTTTCTTTGATTCTTTTGCGCTTCATGGGTTGAATGTCCTCTACATAATCTTAGGGTTAATCGTAAATAACTCTTGCTTTTAAGTGTGCATTTTCCAATAACAGCAAAGTTTCTTCCTTTTTTATGTCAAATTTATCATCGATTTTTCCATAGTTATTCACAACTTTTGTAATGTTTCTGCTTTCTTGTCTCTTAAACTCATTGAAACTGCTTTTTTACTCTCTCAAAGTCATATTTTGTCTGATTGATTTCCTATCTTTTTTCCTATTATCCAACGGAACAACTCGCATTTACTATTTTTTCTTCCCTCCAAATATCTCCATAAACTCACCATCATTAAACAGAATCGATGCTTCTCGGTTCTTTTTTCCTTTTGGGCTAATATCGCTTCCTGATGGAAAGTTGCTATTATAATTATTTCCATTAGCAGGAGTAGCTTTATTAATCGAAATATCTGATTCCTCAGATAACTAATCGAATTATGTTATTGTTTTTGTCTTGCTATTGCTATAGTTCGCACCACTGTTACTTTAATTTCTCATCCTTTTACTTGACAACGCTCGTCCTGTGTTACTGTTGGTTCTTTCATGACCATGCTTTCTCCTACTAGGCGAAAAAGATCCATCTCCTACTTCAATGCTCTCTTTCTTAGTAAGTGGTTTAACGCTGCCATCTCGGTGACTAGACTATTTCTTCTTAAGGTTGGTGATCTAAAGTGGATCTTTTTACTATTTTAGCATTTTTATCGGCATAGAATTTGAAAAATAATTCTCTTCGATTTTCATATCTTCAATAACAGAAAGTTATGTTTGTGAACCTACTGGGCTTTTATCATTGATATTCCCTCCAGTTGCAACAGCAGCAGCTTTTTTGGATTTTTCAGCTTTTTCTTTAATTTCTATCTCCCTTAGAAAATCATCGTTCATCCAGTCATCATTATAAATATTTTATACATGGGTTTGATTCCCCGGAGTAGTAGTCCCTCCAATCATTGTAGAATGAATAATATTAGAATGTTCTCCTCTCCTTGCATTTTTTCTAGATCCTCTTCGAACACCAGCGTTCATGATTTAAGTTGCACCGAGAACCGATTTTCTAGATCCTAATTAGAATCCACCAGAAGGATTCAAATAATTTTATCCCAACACAGTTTAATTTCCATCGTTATCATTAGGATTCTGTAAGTAAGTTCCACTTGAATTAGAGTTTATTTGAGTTTAACCGGAGTTTTTACCAATAGGCTAGAAAATCCCACTTGGCTTCTTAGAAATGTGATGTTAGTTTAATCGTGAAGCTTTTTAGCTCTATTTGAGTAAATTAACATTTTTATTCTGAAGAGGTACAAGATTCACTTTGCGATCACCCTCAGTTACTTAAATCCCATATGGGGCATCAGCCTCCTGATTTTTTGATGAGTTTTTTATTAAAGGAGGGCGAATACTCGTTAGATTTGATTTTTCTTTTGATAAAACTAATCCCTAATCTAATGGAAAAAAAAACCAAAATTATTTAGAAAAACAATAACTATTATCCTTAGATAAATTGAATTTCTTTATCTTTTTTAAAACTTTTTTTTTCAGTAAATGTTACCATTTTTTTTGTTAATCTGCTCAAGCTATCCAACTAAAAGGTGAGGAAGAATTAGATTAGTGCTGTTGTGATGACTGCTGTGAGCTGATTTCGATAGTTTATCTTCCTGAGAATCTGGTTCTGGATTATCTTCAGTTTAATTCACATGTTAAGAATGAGGGAAATTATCTGAGCTATTATTATTGTGATTTAGTTGAGAATTGTCACTGTTTTTGGGCGATAATTTTTTGGGAGCAATCGGAAGTTTCTTAAGCATTCCATTGTCTATTTTCATAATTCTTTTGGTAAGAATTTTCGTCTTCCCAGCAAGATTCCCTCCTCTTAAACTTCGCATGGAAGACCCAAAAGCTGCGTTGTTTTTAAACGAAGGCATTTATGATAATTTAGGAATTTCTTATCCAGGACCCTCAAGTTTCGACATCATTTTTTCTTATCCTCTTTTTTTGCCAACCGGAGAAGAGTCCTTTGGGGAAATAGGTTACTATTTATCATGAGTTGCACTGTTCAACATCAAAGGTGCTATCACTGGACGAATATTTAAATTCACATTGGGAAGTGCTGATTAATTATTTAAAAGTTAAGGTGGAGGTAGAATTAACTGTTAATTATTTTCAATTTATTATTATCCATTTGCATTTTCCACACCACCCAATGCAACCTGCAGAGGAATCAAAGGCAACAGAGCTGCATTTTCAGGTGGTGGTAGTTCAGATGATTGATTCCTCTGAGAATTCTTCGAACTTTTCATATTTCTAGAAAGACTTAAGAAACTAAACCCAAACAAAGATCGCTTGATTTTCTTGTCTTCTTCGAGCTCTTGATAATAGATCTTATTTGATTTATACAACCCCCATTCGATGAGTTATTTCATATCGTATCCAGGCTCTTCAACTACAGCAGCCACTTTTACTTTTTAGTCACTAATCGCTTCGGAATATTTCACACCAATAATAGCCATCGTTAGATTCAGAAGAAAGAAAGCACCAATGTACACTGCTAAGAAGAAATAAAGCACAGATAATTGCTAGATTTTAAAAAATCACAAAAAATCCATGAAAAAAATGAATAAATGAATCTTGTTTCCAAACAGAACAGTTTTCTCCCAAAAATAATTCTTACATTGAATCCGTCTTGCATTAAGTTCATGATCTTCGTCCAACCTTCGAGGGAGACAACCTCGTAAACATTCAGAACCGACCATCCAAATGTATCGAATTAAATCGTATCTGATAAGGGACTCACCATAGATTTAGCACATATATAAGCTATACCAAGTGAATTTTGATGCCCAGTGCAATCGGTATCTGTGGAGCACACGACAACATTTGATTAATCGTCGCCAGTCATGATCCCTGTTAGAGGATCAATACATCGACTTTTCAGTTACCCTGTGAATAACTAAAGTCCAGCGATTCCGAAAATGATAAAGAAGAACATCAAAATAATAATAGAGTCCTTCAGCAGTGGAATAGCACTGAACAGCGCAGTCAGCAGTTATTTCAAAGCCTTGATTTTAGTGACAGATTTCAGTGGTCTCAAAACCCTCAATGACCTAAGCGCGGAGAGGTTAAAACTCGATCCAGAAATAATATAAGGTAGATATCCAGTTCCAATAATCACAATATCCACAATATTCCATGGATCTCGCATGTAAGAATCCTTATTGAAGATAAATCCTAAAGCAACTATCTTGAAACACATTTCAACTGTGTAGATGATCAGCAAACTTAGATCAATTGTTGCGTTATTATCGGTGTTTGTTGTTGGGTCATCTCTAGCAAGCATAACAGAGTTGAACGCAATGACACATAAAGAACTTACTTCAAATGGTCTGCTCTTGACAATCTTCAGTGCTATGAAGGTTATCATTCTAAAATAGATTTACAAAATAACAGTGTTATTCAAAAAATAAAAAAATCTCTTAAAAATTTGCAATTACGACTTGATGTACCAGACTTTTTTGTATATTTTTTGCCATATATTATGATCCTAATATAGCGCTATTCTATCAAATACATTCATCTCTACGATGTCAAGTTATGGATTCAACTTGAGGATATCTCTAGATTTGATAAATTCCTCATCGAATTCTTTTACAGCAATTTTTTTAGCAAGTTCTTATTTTTACAATAAAGCAATCTCTCCTTCATTATCTATGTCGCTTTCTTCTTCTTTCTCGATGAAAGTGGAGTTTTCATGCATGAAAGCATCCGCAATTTTTTAGTATATTTGCCGATTTAGGTCCTTTAAAAAATGAAATAATCAATTAAGAAAAAAAAATGTAGGAGTGTAAAAACGATAAAATAACCTTTATTTTGACTTCCTATATCTTCAGCCATGCTAGAAGCGTTTAATTAAAAAATGACTTACCTTTTGTTGATTTGAATCTTTTGCTAAGAAAGAGATTTCCTCTCCATCTTGAGAATCACTTCGTGAAGCATTTTCCTCTGAAAAATTAGCAAAGTATTCATTATCAGACACACTGCCTGTGTTTTAATGCCAACTATCATCTTCTTCATCGATTTTTTCTTTCTTGAACAAGTCTTTTAGCTTGTCAATCCAGTACGTTCCTTTTGTAAGAAAATTTAAAAAAAATAGCTAAATATACCTGTGAAATATTGCATTTCTTTTATTGTTACCCTTCTTCTCTGCCATCAAAGAGGATCAGGATTCTAAAACCTAGGGGATAGAGTAAAAACAATATAGTATCTCTAAGCAATTTTGCTGCTAGTCCTCGTTCCTATGTCTTCCCTTGTAATAGTATATATTTTTGATAAGTTTTGTTTTTTTCTTTTTTAATTTGTTAATAAGGTTACCAAATTCACCAGAAATCTCCTAAATTTTTAATTTATTCTTCCTTTCCATAAACTCACATACACAGACTACAATGAGAGTCTTACTATTTGAATAACTAAATCACGATGTAAAAACAATATCTATTAGTGCGTATGTTTTTCATATTCTTCAAAGTACCTACTTATGAGGAATATTGTTT
>Ga0302285_10002155_pt1 | contig 11010 bp, 8 predicted proteins | sample III_Fen_E2_2_FD_200455 | JGI IMG/M metagenome (GOLD analysis project Ga0302285, IMG submission 200455) | Peat permafrost microbial communities from Stordalen Mire near Abisko, Sweden - III_Fen_E2_2 | ecosystem: Environmental > Terrestrial > Soil > Wetlands > Permafrost | place: Sweden: Abisko...
TTTATTGAGTTGGAATCGAATGAAAAGCAAAGGAATCATACCTGCTGAAGATGCCAGTTATAAAAAAAACATTTATAAATACGCGCATTACTACGGATGCGTTGCCTATATTGAAATAGATGGTGTAATTGCAGCAGGTTGTATCTGCAGTATAATCAATAAAGAAATATTCGGTCATGTGAATACATTTGACAATAACTTCTCCCGATACAATCCAGGTGAGTTAATCGCATTTTATATCATTGAGACTTCGATAGAAAAAGGATTATCGACATTTCATTTTTTATGGGGTAAAAGTGATTTAAAGAAAAGATTATTGGCTAAACCTCATGTGTTGTTTTCTTACATAATTTTCAGAACATATTCTTTTCATTATATTTCCAGCAAAGTAAAAATAACGTTATCCGAATCTTTTAAAGAACTCATCCATTCCAGTTACTTCAGGCCAATTAGAAACAGGATTAAATCTTACAGAAAACGTAAATGGAAGGTGTAATTTGTTCAATTTATATCTGTTATTTTAGAGTAATTGTAATTGAAATAACTGAATGGAAGTTGAGTACAAACTACTGATATCCAATTAAGAACTTCCAAATCATCTTCTTGCAACCTCCCTCCGATATTTTTTTGTACCTTTGCACTCCGAAAATGCAGGACATGGAATATATGTCAGCACTTCTAACTTTTCAAACTTCAAACTAAAACATCATGGCTCTTCAATGTGGTATTGTGGGTTTACCCAATGTTGGTAAATCAACTTTATTCAACTGTTTATCAAACGCAAAAGCTCAGGCAGCTAATTTCCCTTTTTGTACTATCGAACCGAATGTAGGTGTCATTACTGTCCCTGATGAACGGCTAAATAAATTATCCGAACTGGTACATCCGCAACGGATTGTTCCCACTACGGTTGAAATTGTAGATATTGCAGGATTGGTGAAGGGTGCAAGCAAAGGAGAAGGATTAGGCAATAAGTTCCTTGCCAATATCCGTGAGACGGATGCCATCCTGCATATATTACGATGTTTTGACGATGACAATATCACCCATGTTGATGGTAGCATCAATCCTGTCCGGGATAAAGAAATTATCGATACAGAATTACAGTTAAAGGATCTGGAAACTGTTGAAAGCCGTATATCGAAAGTACAAAAGATGGCACAAACAGGTGGTGACAAACAAGCCAAAACTATCTACGACATACTAATCCGTTACCGCGAAGCCCTGCAACAGGGAAAATCTGCCCGTACCGTAGAAGTTGATGTACTTGACAAAAAACTGGTGAAAGACCTGTATTTGTTGACCGACAAACCGGTCATGTACATTTGCAATGTGGACGAAGCATCAGCTGTAAAAGGAAACGCCTATGTAGAGGCAGTCAGGAAATCGATCACCGATGAGAATGCTGAGATATTGGTAGTGGCAGCAGCTACGGAATCCGATATTGCAGAACTGGAGACTTACGAGGAACGCCAAATGTTCCTTGAAGAAGCAGGATTGTCCGAATCAGGTGTTTCACGCCTTATCCGGGCCGCATACCACTTATTAAACCTACAGACCTATTTCACTGCCGGAGTGCAGGAAGTACGTGCATGGACATTTGAAAAAGGCTGGAAGGCTCCTCAATGTGCCGGAGTCATTCATACTGATTTCGAAAAAGGCTTTATCCGTGCCGAGGTTATTAAATACCTTGACTTTATCACCCTGGGTTCGGAAGCTGCCTGTAAGGAAGCAGGTAAAATGAATGTGGAAGGTAAGGAATACGTGGTGCAGGATGGCGATATCATGCACTTTAGATTTAATGTATAATATACCCCCCTAACCCCTGAAAGGGAATAAGAATAAAAAAGGTCTGTCGCTATATTTGACAGACCTCTTTTGTTTAAAAGGAATAATACTCTTATTCTCTAATTCTCTTTTGTCTTGGATCTTTTATCTTAGATCTTGAATCTACCTGGATTATTTTCTCAGGTTTATTGTTTTGGTTACCCCATTGATCGTAACAGTTGCCTTAGCATCTTTTGTTCCATCTCCATAATCAAGCAAGGCTGTCCTCTTATCCGAAGTGATAAGCACCGCGCCACTTACAAAAAACTTAAATCCGCCCACGGTGGTCAGTGGTTTTGTTTCATCAATCTGCATAGTATAAGCTACACCTTTAGCATTTATACCGCTAGAACTACCAGTGATAGAATAAGTATCATCCCAGTAAATAAGCGGTGTGCCGTTGTTGCTCGAACGAGTACGGGTACGATCTGAATTCCAGATAACAGTCGTGCCATCTGTCCGTACAATGGTATCACTTGCAACGATGCTCCAAGTTGGTTTGCTTAATGGATCTCCGTTATACGTAACTGTCTTTGACCCTTTCACAGCATTGTCATTGATATAGAAATTGGAATATAACACTTTACGGTACGAGCCTTTTATTGACATCCTGTTGCTTATTATCAGATAGATCTTCCCTTTAAGGACATTGCCACGTTTATCGGTGAAACCCGTTGTTCCAAAGTCAATGCTCATTTTCTTAGGAAATACGGTCAAACCGGGTTTATCAATCTGAACTACAACGCTATCAACGGTAGACATGCCCATCGCTGCTTTCACTGCACTTGGTTGTGTAAAACCGTTTGCATCGACTACATTGGCATAGTCATCAGCCACGCTGATCACCTGATCATTAACATTTGAAGCCTGGGCTTCATCGGATGCGGTTGCTGACAAAGATGCATCAGTACCCGTAAAATCTTCGGTAGTACAAGCAACAATAGAAGTCAGGCTGAAAGAAATAGCCAGGATAGCAAATAAATTTACTCTTTTCATACGGATAATTATTAATGGATTTGTTTAAGAATTTATCTCTTTATACTCTTATGACAGGAAGGAAGGAAAGTACCACTATTCAAACTGAAAATATTTTCTGAATACTTTAGATTTGTTTACTCCAAAGGCTTTTCAAGTCCACTTTTATACCCATTGAGAAACCGACACCTACTATTGCACCCAGATTCGTTGTCGAAACTGAATTGATATAACTTGAATTAATTAAGTTCACCGTTGGGCCGGCAAATACCTTGAACACATTTCCCAACGAGTAATTCAACATAGGCAGGATTTGTGTGTTGGATGCCCTCACCTGTAACAGATATGATTTACCTGCAATAATCGCATTTCGCAACAGGTCAAAATTAAGGCTGTAATGATTGTCAATCCTGATATGGATTCCAGCGCCAAAACCTAACAGATAGGATCTATTATAATCCGATCCGATTGATAAAATGGCATACACGTCATACAGGCCCGGGCGAATAGATAGTGATCCAAGTTGTTTGTTTAATGACAGGGCTAATTCCAGGAATCCTTTTTTACTGATAAAGTTACCAGATTCAATTGTTGTCACTTTTATCGTATCAATTCCATGTAATTCAGTTGCCACATCCCGACTTACAAGAACCGAGTCAGTTGTTATCGGGAGAATTAAAGTTGAATCTGCTTTTTGTTCGGTGATTATATTCTGCACTAAATGAACTGAATCTACCACTGGTGATACTGGCAGAATTTCAACAGCAGGTTCTATTGGTGGTAATACAAGGCGTTCAAGAGCCAGGTCCTTGTCAATGGTGCCCCTTCCTTTTTTAGTCGGGATAGCCGGTTTATTCTGTTTCGGCTGTATTATGGCCGGTGCCTTCTCATTCACAACAGCCTTTCTTTCTTTCGCCTGTAACACAATATATTTTCCGTTCATCTTAAACAGGACGTTTTTTGGCAATATTTCCGATAATGCGGCATGAAGGCTTATGCTACCTTTCGATGAAACAGTTACCAGTTGTTTATCTACTATCCTGGTCGGATCATATGAAAAGATGCAACCTGTTTGCGTACTGATGGATTTTAATACGGCTTTAAGCATTACCTGTCCGCCCGGCAGGTTCACCTTTTTTTCTAAGTAAGCATTTTGGCCCTCCAACAGGATAGAATAAAAAATACAAATACACAACAGAAAAAAACGATTCAATTGGATCATTCGGCTCATTTACTTTTCTTATTACTCAACAGGTATCCATTACTCCCTTTTTCCAGCCTCAGATCCAATGTCTCAGCAATAATTTGCAAAACAATATTCACATCTTCCCCATCAAAATTCACCGTAATTCTTCGATTTTCTATTGACTTATCCGACGTTTTTATGTTCACTTTATAGGCATTGCTTATAATGTCAAGTGCATCCCTTAAAACGATTGCCTGAAAATCAACATGCATTGATCCTGTTTCCAGCGAATCCAGCTTTTGGGCCAGCACCTTGAATATTTTGCTTTGCTTGTAGTAAATGCCCGTTTCGCCTGCACTGATTTTCAATCCAGCATTGCTTTTGGTATAAAAATGTACCAGGCCCTTGCTTACTTTAACACTTACATAGTTACTATCCGGGTAAGCAGTGACTTCGAATACCGTACCGATATCATCAATGAAAGTTTCACTGGCTACCACCTGCAAGCTGCCTTTTCCTAAATGACCAACATTAAAATTTGCTTCTCCCTCTAACTGTATGACTTTATTGTTTTTTGCAAATGTTGACCGGTATATGATTTTACTGTTCTCCGATAGATTGATTTGGGTCTGGTCGGATAATACTTTCTGTTTTGAATTCATCTGTGTGGCAAGAATCATTTCCCGATCCGAGAGTACAAACTTCCAGAAAGAAAATGAGAGCACAAAGAACAACGCAATGCTTGCCGCCTGAAATATCCGGCTTTTATAAAAAGGAATGCGTTTAATCGGTACTATTTGTTTTAGGCTGCTTTCCCTGTGGGCTGATATATAAGCCATGACCTTTTCTTTTGCCATTTTCGTATGTGGACGTGGAATCTCTTCATCAGCTATTCCCAGCTTAGCATACAGACTCGTCAGTTCATCAAAGTGTTTCTGATGATCCGGAGAGGTTGAAATCCAATCCTCCATTTCCTGCATTTCAAGTTCAGAAGCTATACCCCCAAAATATCGCGCCAGCAAATTATCAATATCATTTTTCATGGCTGTTCTATTTTAGGATTTGAATTAATAAACAAACTAGTAAAAATTCTTTCAACTCTATCCGCAGCAGTTTCAGTGCTTTCGAAATATGATTCTCTACGGTATTTGTTGAGATATTTAACTGACTTGCAATTTCCGAATAAGATAACTGTTCCATCCTGCTCAATTCAAAAACCTTCCGGCATTGCGGAGGCAGGGTTTCCAGCGCATTGACGATGGCTTGCTGCAATTCTGATACAGCTATATGGTCTGATACCGATTCTTCAGAATCATGTAAGCCGGAAGAATATTTAAAATTATGTTCCTTGTGGTTGATCTGTTGATGAACCACATTGATGCTATCGTTATGAACTATCCGGTATAAATAAGATTTTATGGAGCTTTGAATGGACAAAGTCTCCCGTTGATCCCATAATTTACAAAAAACCTTCTGAACCACATCCTCCGCTTCGTCCATATCCCGCAATATCGAGTACGCATACCTGCATAAAGGTTCATAAACGCTATCGAATAGCTGTTCATAGACCAAATGATTTCCCTCACTCAATGCCTTTATCGTATCTGTCATGAATATTTCATTGAAAATTGATCCGCACAATGCGAAACGACAAAGGTAAAAAATTTTGTGATAAATTTTATTTCAGCAGCATCTTAACAATAATAAGACAAACAGGGAGCGGAGTACCACTATTGAAGTATTGGTTAATGATGAAAATTCTTCAAAAGCAATGATTTACAATCCTTTTTCCGGTAATCTCGTAATGATCATTTAGGGAGTTGTGATGGAGGGGATCAAAAAAGGTCTAATGCCGGAAGTTTTATCTTTCAACATTAGACCTTTTTACAGATACTAAAACTTACCCATACTCCAAGCTTTCCTGATAAGTACCCTGGGTATTGTTTACCCAAACATGTCAATATCTTCCCGGCTAATAACATATCCTCCGAGGATAATCAACCGTTCCACCATATTGCGTAATTCACGGATATTCCCGGTCCAGGAGCGTTGTTTCAACGTTTCAATGGCCGATTCTTCAAATTGTCTTGGCTGAATTCCTTGTTCGCTGCAGATCATTTCACAGAAATGGGCTACCAGCAACGGAATGTCTTCTTTTCGTTCATCCAGGCTGGGTACATGAATGGGAATAACATTCAGGCGATGGAACAAATCTTCCCTGAAATTACCGTTTTCAATTTCTTTTTTCAGGTTTTTATTAGTAGCAGCCAGAACCCGAACATTGACTTTTATGCTTTTGTCGCTTCCCACACGGGTTAGTTCGTTTTCCTGCAGCACCCGCAACACTTTGGTTTGTGCGGACAGGCTCATATCTCCTATTTCGTCCAGGAAAATAGTACCGCCATCAGCCTGTTCAAATTTGCCGATCCGTTGCTTGACTGCCGAAGTAAACGATCCTTTCTCGTGACCAAACAATTCACTTTCAATCAGTTCAGATGGAATAGCTGCACAGTTCACTTCCACATACGGAGCATCCGCCCTGTGGCTTTGTTCATACAGCAACCGGGCTACCACTTCTTTTCCGGTCCCGTTATCCCCGGTGATCAACACACGGGCATCAGTAGGTGCCACCCGTTCGATCATCATCCGTACTTTTTCAATAGCCGGTGAAACACCCACCATCTGATGTTTCTTGGCAACTTTCTTTTTAAGTGTCTTCGATTCTGCAACCAACGTATTCCTTTCCAGTGCATTCCGTACTGTTACGAGCAACCTGTTCAGGTCAATCGGTTTTTCTATAAAATCAAACGCCCCTTTTTTAATACATTCCACCGCAGTTTCAATATTCCCATGCCCTGAAATCATGATAATGGGAACATCAATTTCACGCTCTTTCAAGTGCACCAGCAATTCAATGCCATCCATTTCAGGCATCTTAATATCCGAAAATATCAAATCGAATACGTTGTTTTGGGCAACTTCAAGTCCCAGTTTTCCGTTTTCAGCAAGCGATACCTGATGTTTTTCAAACTCCAGGATATCTTTCAGCGTATTGCGGATACTGCGCTCGTCGTCAATTACTAATATCTTTGCCATAATAGACAGATTACACGAATTAAATACTAATTACACGAATTACGGGTTGCAATATTAATAAATTCAAATCTAAACTACTATTTGTAAGTTTAACTTTTTTAAAAACCATTGAATCGGAAAGAAATTTCTCAACATCATCTTCATCCGGTTCGTTTTCGGAAACATTATTTTAGTCTTTCACAAAATCAGTCTTAATTCATCTTAATTCGTGGAATTCGACTTAATTCGTGGAATTCGTAATATTACAAATCAAACCCGATATCATTTCTGAAATACTTTTTATCGTATTGTATCTGCTGGGCATTCTTAAACGAAAGAGCCAGTGCTTCTGCTTTGGTAGCTCCATACGAACTGACCGCCATTACCCTGCCCCCATTGGTTACTACTTTCCCATCTTTCATCGTTGTGCCGGCATGGAAAACAATGCTGCCTGACACACGATCCAATCCTGTAATTGCATCCCCTTTTGTGTACGCTTCCGGATATCCCCCTGCAACCAGCATGACCGTTACAGCAGAACGGGAATCTATTTCAACTGTCCGTTCATTCAGGTTTCCCTGAGCCACTCCTTCGAGTAAATCTACGAAATCACTTTTAAGGCGTAGCATGACCACTTCTGTTTCCGGATCGCCCATTCGGGCATTGTATTCGATCGTATACGGTTCCCCGTTTACTTTGATCAACCCAAAGAAAATAAATCCCTTGTAAACGATTCCTTCGCTGCCCAGTCCTTCGACTGTCGGCTTAATGATCCGTTCTTCCACTTTCTGCATAAATTCTTTGTTGGCAAAAGGGACCGGTGAAACAGCACCCATACCTCCGGTATTGAGTCCTTTATCCCCTTCTCCGATTCGCTTGTAATCTTTCGCTTCAGGCAGGATTTTATAATGAAGCCCGTCGGTAATCACAAATACCGAACACTCGATACCTGAAAGAAATTCCTCAATAACAACCGTCTTGCTTGCTACTCCGAATTTGCCTTCGAGCATGGCCTTTAATTCACCGATTGTTTCATCCAGGTCGTTTAATATCAAAACTCCTTTTCCGGCAGCCAGTCCATCTGCCTTCAACACATAAGGTGCCTGAAGGCTTTTCAGAAAATCAACTCCTTGTGCAAAGTTTTCAGCCGTGACACTCAGGTAACCTGCTGTCGGGATCTTATGACGAAACATGAATTGTTTTGAAAAATCCTTGCTTCCTTCAAGTTGTGCCCCTATTTTATCTGGTCCCACAACGGCAATATGGCTGATTTCGCTATCTGCTGCAAAAAAATCGACGATTCCTTTCACCAGCGGATCTTCAGGACCAACCACCACTATATCGACCTTATTTTCAATAACGGCTTTCTTGATGCCATTGAAGTCATCGGTTGCTACAGGCAGGTTTACCCCTACCTGGGCAGTTCCTGGATTCCCCGGCGCAATAAAAAGCGTTGTGAGTTTAGGACTTTGTGCTATTTTCCAGGCCATTGCGTGTTCGCGTCCACCTGATCCAAGGAGAAGAATATTCATACGTAGTTTGATTGGATTTAACTGCAAAAGTAGCTTTTTTTTATCTTTCAGGCAAATGGATTCGCACGTAAACAGAAAAGGGCATTCTGGTAAATTCAGAATGACCCTCTCCGTATATTTTTTATTACGCTCAAAGCGGTTAATGCGCTGAACCAGGAATCGAACACTTCCTGGTTGATACGTCTTATTTAATACCCAATGGTAAATCGCTCACGGTGATGTTCAGGAGCTTCCACTTCGTTGAGCATCGCCATAGCATAATCCTCCACCGAAATATGGCTCTCTCCTTTTTCATCCACGATCAGGTCATCCTTTCCCAACCTGAACTTCCCTGTTCGTTCTCCTGGTGCAATATTGCCTGCCGGTGAGAAAAAAGCCCAGTCCAAATCATTCCCATCCTGCTGAAGACCATACAACACCCCAGCCAGGGCTTTAATGGCTGGCATAAATGATTCGGGAATAACACCGGTATCCATTAACCGCTTTTCGGGTGCAACATATAAACTGCCTGCCCCACCTACTATCAACAACCGCGGGACCTTTGCTTTCTTCACACCTTGTATGATGGAATTATAGGCCCGGGTTGTTTCGTCTGCAATATTTGGATTTGCCCACCCCGGATTGTACGCACTGATCACTACATCGGCTCCCGAAATAAGTTCAGGTACAGACTGTCCGGATAATACATCCCCTTGCTTAATCTGCAGGCCCGGACCTTTTATTGTAATTTTGTCCGGATGACGAACGATGGCGGTCACCAAATGACTGCGTCGGAGAGATTCTTTCAGGATGGCAGAACCTACCAACCCACTTGCACCAATAAGAGCTATTTTTTTCATAATCACCTGGTTTATTTGATTCATAATCAAAACTGTTTTTCAGCGGATCTTGAAATTATTTTAAAGAATGACTTCCAATAAAACAGTTGAATTCAAAGTTAGTTCAGTTTGATTAATATTCTGGTCCGGATTTAAATACCTGAAAAATAGCATCAGATTCCATGTGAAAAGGCTCTTACCAAGGACATGATCCTATTCAACAAAAAAAAAGGCTGTCGAATGACAACCCCTATAAAAGACGAAAGGTAGCTTGCCTCACGGCATTCTACCAATCTTTGTTAACCTTAAATCTAATACTATGAAAAAATCACACTGCAAAGATACGGCAAGTTAGAGTGTCATCCAAACATTTTAATGATTAATTGTACGAAAACCATGTTTTATAACATGTATTTAGAATTGACACACCAGTTTTAAGTCTTATGAAGGAAAAAAGGGGTTAATCATTACTTATTGCACGTATTTTCACAATCGATGAATAAGCTCCGAATCCAGCAAACCTTATATTCTCCCATTTAGGTATACTGGGAAATCAGAGAGGGTTGGGAGGGGGTTGCCTTAGGGTTCAGAAGGCCTACCCTAAGGAAACCCTAAGGCAACCCTCAACCAACCCTAAGGCAACCCTAAGGCAACCCCCTCTCAAGTATAAACAAATGAATGCCAAACTAACACTGAATTAACACCAAGTGAATATTTTATATCTGCCCGGATAAGTGACTCCATATGAAATAGGATGTGACAGAATAAAAAGCAGAAAGAAAAATCCTGATTTTTCATATCCAAAGCTGATAATTCAGGGGCATACAACATTTTCCAGGGTTTTCAAATTTCTCAAAACACGGTAAAACAAGTAAGAGAAACGCAATCATCTCAAACTAAAACGGTGATATTTAGTTAATAAAGTCAGAAAACCATATTATAAAACATATTGGTTTAATTTAAGCACCATCAATCTCGTATATCAATTCAATTTTTATTATATTTGCAAAAGGTACATTATATAGCCAATTAATTCATTCAGGTATAAATAAATAAACTTTTCTATTAAAAACCTGAGTATTTGCATAGACATTTCCACAGATTAAATATCCTGGTATTTATGAAAAAAAATCCATTACCAACCAACCGTTTTCGCCAACAAGCAGAAGACATACTAAAAGGGTCCCCCCCTGTTTCCAGGCCTTTACATTCAGAAGCTGATACATTGAAATTGATCCGTGAACTCGAAATACATCGATTGGAACTGGAGTTACAGAACGAGGAACTTACAAAAGCCCAGGCAGCCATGCAGGATGCAGTCAGATTGTATGATTCATCACCCACCGGATATTTTACGCTTTCAATCGATGGGGAAATTTCCGGGCTAAACCAGAGTGGCGCCAATATGCTTCATCGGGAAAAGGAAAATCTGACAGGTAGCCGGTTCGGTTTATTTGTAAGTGAAGAGACAAAGCCCATTTTTAATGATTTTCTGGAACAGATATATAAAAACAAAACAGTCCAAACCTGCGAAATAGCGCTCCATCTATCTGAAAATGAGACCATTTATGCAACATTGACAGGGGTTCTGGCTGAC
>Ga0302285_10002159_pt1 | contig 10999 bp, 5 predicted proteins | sample III_Fen_E2_2_FD_200455 | JGI IMG/M metagenome (GOLD analysis project Ga0302285, IMG submission 200455) | Peat permafrost microbial communities from Stordalen Mire near Abisko, Sweden - III_Fen_E2_2 | ecosystem: Environmental > Terrestrial > Soil > Wetlands > Permafrost | place: Sweden: Abisko...
TAAAAACAACCGTGACTATACACCTACAGAGGTCAGTAATATGAATTTAACCCCTGATCAAAAAGAGGCCCTCTTAAATAGCCCGGCATTATATTATGGTAGTCACGATTATTTTCATGAACTTTTAGGAGGTATCTCACCTCAACAACAATATAATATCAATATATCAGGAGGAAGTGACCGCATGAAATACTTTGTTTCATTGGGTACATTTTCACAGGATGGAGTAATAAATAATTCGCAATATAAAGGCATTGATGTTAATTCACACTATAAACGATATAACTTCCGGTCGAACATTGATGTAGATGTTTTTAAAAACCTGAAATTGTCTGTTGATTTTGGAGGGCAGGTGGAAGGGAAACAAGGTATTGTGGGTACTGATTTAGATAACTCTTCTTATGGCCGGCATAAAACATTGATGGTGATGGTTTACGCCACTGCTCCATTCAATGGACCGGGAGTGATTGACGGTAAACTGATTGATCGTTTTTCTCCAAATAACAATCCATTAGCGGGCAAAGGATCATCCGGACTCTCTCCAACCAGTGCACTGTATTGGAATCCTGTACTACAAACCAGTTCATCAAATCTTAGCAGTACTTTCAAACTGCAACACACTATGGATTATCTGACCAAAGGATTGTCTTTGAACGGAACAATTTCATATAGTGATGTCTATTTGAAAAGTGTGGTAACATCTCGTATGCCTCAAATTTATACCGTTACGCGTAATCCTGATAATCCTTCAGAAATCCTGTTCTTTGGCGGTTCTGATCAACCAACTGTTATTTCGGAAAAACCGTACTTAAATAATAAATGGAATCGTATGTATATGGAAGCCAAATTAAACTATACACGCTTTTTCGGAAAGCATAATGTAACGGGTCTATTATTATATAATGTTCAGACGACCAATGATCCCGGGCTCGAATATAATGTGCCGGCAAGTTTGATTGGTACAGCTGCCAGGGTTACTTATGGATATAATGACCGGTATCTGGCTGAATTCAATATGGGCTACAATGGCTCAGAAAACTTTCCCGAAGGAAAGCGGTTTGGATTTTTTCCGGCTGTTTCACTCGGTTGGATTGTTTCTAACGAATCATTTTTTCCAAAAGACTCCTGGATATCCTGGTTGAAGTTACGTGGTTCGTATGGTGAAGTAGGGAATGATCAAATTGGTAAACGTCGTTTTCTTTATTTGCCGAGTACATGGTATAATGGCAATAGTTCAATTGGTGGTGGGTATTCTTTTGGGAATACCAATGGCTCGTCAACTGATCCCTATTACACAGGTGTAAGCGAAGGTATTGTGGGGAATCCCAATGTAACTTGGGAAAGAGCTCGAAAGTCAAATTTCGGATTAGACTGGTATTTCTTTAAAGATAGATTGACCATGACTTTTGACTATTTTACGGAAAAACGAGATAATATTCTTTGGGATTTAGGTACTGCTCCTGCCATTGTTGGAGCTGCATTGGCCCCTGCCAATTTAGGAAAGGTGAATAATCAAGGTTTTGAAGTCTCTTTGGGTTGGAATGATAATTCAAAAGATTTTAGATATAGTGTTGGAATAAATCTATCCTTTGCTGATAACAAAATAGAATTTATGGATGAACCGGCATTCCCATACGAATGGATGAACACCACCGGTTTTGCTCTGGGACAATATAAAGGATACCGCACAGACGGTTTCTATAACAATGAGGGAGAAGCAAGTAACAGACCGTATGTAAGTAATGATGGAAACAATGTTAGGGCAGGTGATGTCCGATATGTGGATATAGATGGTGATGGAGTCATTGATAATAAGGATATGACTCCAATAGGTTATTCTAATATGCCTAAATTTTCATTTGGCACAAATATAAAATTGGAATATAAAGGGTTTTCAATATCCACGCTTTTTACAGGAAGTTATAAGGGTTCCATTCCCATGACTTCGTTCTACTTGCAGAATCCTTTTTACATGACAAATAATAATGCTTTGCAATTCCAGTATGATGGTCGATGGACTCCCGAAAAAGTAGAACAAGGAATTATGCCCACTTTTCCCAGAGCTTCTTTAAGAACGCACGACTCACAAAACGGAGTAATGAGCGACTTGTGGCTACAATCTACTCAGTTTGTCCGGTTAAAGAATCTGGAGATAGCATATGATATTACCAATTTAAGAAGTTTGAAAAAAATAGGATTGTCTAACGTTCGTCTTTTTGTGAATGGAAGTAATCTCTTTACATGGGGTGCAAAGGTTATTGATGGATTTGATCCTGAACAATTAGATGCTGGCGGTGCTTCGGATGGTTTCCTATATCCCCCTACACAATCTTATAATTTTGGTGTTAATGTTCAATTTTAATTGACTACGATGATGAAAATGAAAATAAATTATTTTTTAGCTATTATTTTGTTTGTCAGCTTCACCTCGTGTGCGGATGATATATTACAAAAGCCTTTTGGGAGTGACCTTATGACTGATTCTATATTCTCCACTAAACAAAAAGCACTGGGAGCAATAGCACAGGCATATTCCAATAGTCTAAGACAGGGAATTACGCTTAATGATTGGGATGTCGATCGTAAATATGGTCTGAGGAGTGGTACACTTAGTCAAATATCCGACGAGGTGAATGAAGTAAAATTTAACTGGGAAGATGGCTGGCTCATCTCTCATAACGGAATGGTTGCCGATGATGGATCCGGAAAACCGTTGAGCGAGGATGGTTTTGGCTTTAACTATTTAGCTATCAGACATAATTATTTGGTGATAGAGAATATTGATAAAGCAATTGACATGACCAGCCAGGAAAAATTAGAAGTTAAGGCTGAAATGAAAGTGTTAATAGCCTATCGTTACCAGGAAATGTTCAAACGGTATGGTGGGGTACCTATAATTACCAAAAGTTTAAACAGTACGGATGATGTCAAAATACCCCGTGCTCCTTTAACGGATGTTTTAGCGTTTATCATTAAACTATGCGATGAGGCATTAGTTGATCTACCCAATAGTTATCCTGAAAATTTCAAGGGTAGAGCTACCAAGGGAATTGCGTTAGCCGTGAAAGCTGAAGCATTGCTCACAGCTGCACGTCCATTGTTTAATAGTGCAACTCCTTATATTAATTTGGGAGATCATGCAAATCTAATATGCTTCGGAAATTACGAATCATCACGCTGGACAGATGCTATCACTGCTGCCAATGCAGTGATCAGTTGGGCCGAATCAAATGGTTATCATATTATCAATACCGGTTCACCTCTTGACGATTATGGACAGGCTTGTGCAACTCCAAATAACCCAGAAGTTTTGATTGCTTACAAATCACAATATGCACCCGGACCTAACGGAAACTATTATGATCCCCACGGACAAAGTGGTGGCGCAAATGGTATGAGCTATAATCAACTCACAAAATATACAAAAGCTGATGGTACTGATCAGGCATGGCCCGGTTCTACTCCAGTAGCATACTCTGACTATAGAACCAAAATTGAAGAGATGGAACCTCGCTATAAAGCCTCTGCAGGTGGTGCCGGGGTTGATGCCTGGAATAATCCAAATGATAACTTCTGGAGCAATTCTTCTTTGGCCTATGGTTCAACCTGGGAAGGTCAGGGTGGAACAGAAGCCTGTGGACGTCGGGTTAAATTTTGGTATCACGCAGGAACAAGAAAATGGTTTGAGTTTCCGGTTTATCGTTTAGCTGAATTTTATTTGAATTTAGCAGAAGCTTATAATGAAACTGGTAATTCGGCTAAATCATTAGAAAATCTCAATGTTATCAGAAGCAGAGCCGGTGTGCCACTAATTACAGATATTGATCCTATAGTTTTGAGAAGCAAGATACAGAGAGAATGGGCTGTTGAATTTTATGAAGAAGGGCACAGGATATTTGATGTGAAACATTGGAAATTAGCAAACATAGGTACGAGCGCTATTGGTGGCTCCAGAAAAAATTTCGTATTTACCTATGTAAATGGCAATTTTGCATTTGATGCCAGTGGGTATTTGACCTATAGTGTAAAGGAAGTTTATAAAGCTTATTGGAGCGATAAACAATTTTTGAATCCTTTCCCGGTAAAAGAAGTAAACATAGGATATTTAGTTCAAAATCCTGGTTATTAATTTGTTTGTTAACTCGATAAAAATAATCTTATGTATAAATATAAGTATAAAACGATTATAAAGGAAACCTTGTTAGTGGTTGTGCTGCTATTGACAACAAACTTTGCAGCTGCTCAACAACAAGATTCGTTGAACAGATATGTGCACGTAAATGAGCAAAACCGGAAAGAGCCGTCTGACTTACTTGATTTGCAAAAAAAGTATTCTACTGCCGCAGTGGTTACTGTTAGTGGAGAAACATTAGGGAAAACGACTGCTGCTAATCTTGGAAACACAATGTACGGGCTTTTCCCGGGAATGCATGTGGCGCAAGGATCAGGTGAGCCCGGGTATGATGAAGCCTGGATGACAATACGTGGAATTGGTTCATATAATTATGGCTCCTATGCCGTTTATGTGGATGGATTTCAAACAAATGCTTCTTTTTTTCAATACATGACGCCTGCAGAAATCGAAAGCGTTTCTATTTTGAAGGATGCGGCAGCACTCGCTACCTTTGGAATGAAAGGTGCAAATGGGGTTATTTGGGTAGTGACCAAAAGAGGCGTAGCGGGTAAAACCAAAGTAAAACTACAGGTAAGAACAGGAATTCAACAACCACTGCAAATTACCAAACCGCTAAACTCTTATGACTATGCTTCCCTTTATAATGAAGCTGTGAGTAATGATAATAACCGCACATTCACTCCTTATTATTCTACTGCACAGCTTGATGATTATAAGTCAGGGAAAGGGGTTAATACCTACTGGTACAATGAAGTGTTGAAGTCATCAACTCCATTCCTTTCGACTGATGCCAGTTTTAGTGGTGGAATTGAGGATGCCAGGTATTTTATAATGGCTAATTTTACTAAAAGCCAGGGTTTATACAATACGCCAACGGATGATAAACATTCAAATGCACAATTGCAACAATTCAATATCCGTTCAAATTTCGACTTCAAAATGTTCAATATCTTCGAAGGAAAGATTGATCTGGGTGGTCGCATAGAAGATAGAGGCAATCCGGGCTACAGTGGTGGTAATTTATGGAAGAATCTGGAACGGTATCCAAACAATATTTATCCTGTGAAAAATGAAAATGGAAGTTGGACGGGTACAAATAACTATCCTGATAATCCTGTTGCTTCCATTAGAGAGCTTGGTTATTTCTCTACCCGGGACAGAAACCTTCAGGCTAGCTTTTCGTTGAAAGAAAAACTTGACTTTATTACACCGGGACTTTATTTGACGGAAGCATTTTCAATAAACAACTGGACAAGGGGTTCCTATAATGTAACAAAGAATTATGCCCGATTTATTGGAGACGTACAACAAACTATTGATAAAAACACGAATTATACTATTCAGGATGATAAAGGTACTAACCAGTGGAATTGGAATCAGATAAAAGCTATTTTAGGGTATGACAAGCAAATTGGTCCGCATAAATTATCTTCAGCTTTTAGTTATCTTCAATATGAATATAACGTGGATGCTAACCAAAATGGAAACGCGGGAATTAATACCAACTATGCTTTTCAGAATATTGCTGGCAAAGTGAACTATTCTTATGCCGATAAATACATTGCTGAATTTGGTTTTGCTGTAAGTGGCTCGGATAACTACATGAAGGGAAATCGCTACGGTTTTTATCCTACAATTTCAAGTGCATGGGTACTCTCCAACGAAGAGTTTTTGAAAGAGAGCAGTGTTATCGGGCTATTGAAACTGAGAGCATCTGCCGGTAAATCGGGTTATGACGGTTTTTGGGGACCACGATATCTCTATCAGCAGTATTATACGTATAAAGGAAATTATTATACAGGTAATGGTACGCCCAGAGGTAATTCAGGATTACTTCCTGCCTATACAGCCAATCCTGAAATATTCGCTGAAGAAAGTATGAAATACAATATTGGCATTGATGCACAATTGTTCAATAACTTTTCAATAACTGCTGATGCCTTTATCGATAAACGTTCGGGTATAGTTACTCAGGAATACAACATGTCTGATGTTTACGGAATTGATGCACCCTATAATAACGTGGGTAAAGTGACCACTTCAGGGTTTGAAGTTAACCTGCAATATTCTAATTCCGTTGGAGCATTTAATTACTCCATTGGGGGAAATGTTGCTTTTACGAAGGATAAAATTGATTATATGGCCGAGTTGACTCCTTCATCGCCTAATGCCTGGAAAACAGGAAATAGCATTGGAACACAATATGGATATCAGGCACTCGGATTCTATGATGTTACTGATTTTAATCCCGACGGTTCGTTAATTATCGGTTTACCGGTTCCTTCTTTTGGAAAAGTTCAACCCGGAGATGTAAAGTATGCAAATCTGAATGATGATAATACAATTGACGCAAGAGATATAACCAAAATTGGTAAGGCCGATTATCCTAATTTGACCTATGCCCTGACTGCCCGGGCAGATTTTAAAGGTTTTGATTTAAGTCTCTTGTTTCAGGGAGTGGCTTCGAGAGATGTGAATATCCTGGATGCAGCACGCAATAAGGTTATAGCCTTTGAAAACAACGGTAATGCTTACCCGATAGCGCAGGGACGATGGGCTTATTATCCCGATCAGAATATTGATACACGTGCTACTGCTACGTATCCCCGTCTGTCAACTCAGGGTAATAATAACAACTATCAATCGTCAACTCTTTGGATTAAAAATGGCAATTTCATTCGTTTGAGAAATGTCGAAGTGGGATATAATTTGCCGGATGAAGTTTTGAAACAGTTCAAACTTTCTAAGGTAAGAATAGCTGCAAGTGCTGTGAATCTGCTCACCTGGAGTCCACTTATGACTGATTATGGAATGGATCCTGAATCCTTATCAGGTTATCCCGCTTTGAAATCATACAATTTAGGTCTTACAGTAAGCTTTTAATAAGAATTAATTATGAAAAAAATAATTTTGCCATTCTTTCTGGCTTTGATTGTAACAAGTTGTGACTTGCTGGATACCAGAATCGATACGCTGGAGACACAAGCAACCATTAAGACTAACTTTAGTAAAATAAGGGAGTTGGGTTTTGCCGGGTATACGAATATGCAAAACGGGTTTTGGCGTATAGATAATAACATCGCTGCACCCATGAGTGATGAAGCTGAACAAACAGCATCCACTTCAAAGGTGCAGATGTTCAATGAAGGAAGCTGGAATGCTTTTGAGAATCCCGATAATGGTTATGCCTATTTTTATCAGGGTCTTCGCAATGTAAACTACTTTCTTGAATATTCGGCTGATTATAAAAAACAACTGGTGATAAACCGTGATACATTGAAAGACAATGGATATCAATATCACAGGGATGTGTCGGATATCGGTTGGATGCGAGCCGAATCGCACGTGTTAAGAGCCTATTACTATTTTGAGTTGACTAAGCGCTATGGAGATGTGCCGTTTATAGACGTGAGTCTGGCTCAGGGTCAGACGGTTCAACCGATTGCCCGTAAATCTTACGACGAATTAGTGGAGTATATGGTTTCTGAAATTGATTCTGTAAAAAACAGTTTACAAACTGACTGGAAATTGTACGATTCACAAGAAGATGGTCGTTTTACTAAAGGGGCAGCAATGGCTTTAAAAGCACGAATACTTCTCTATGCTGCAAGCCCGTTGCACAATGCCGCTGGTGACCTGCAAAAGTGGATCAGAGCTGCTCAAGCAGCCAATGAAGTAATCCAGTTGAACAAATATGCTCTATCAGATAACTATAGAAACCTGTTTATCGGTGATAATAGTGTGCTGGATAAAGAAGTCATCATGTCCATTCGAATTGGTTCAACAAATGAACCCGAAAAAGCAAATTATCCCATTGGCACTCCCGGAGGTTTGAGTGGGGTAACACCTTCCGAAAACTTAGTATCGGCTTATGAAAACAGAGGAACATCAAATACGAATGATCCCTATGATAAAAGAGATCCACGATTGGGGTATACTATTGTCACCAATAATAGTACCTGGAATGGTAGAACTATTGAAATATGGAAAGGCGGAAAAGACGATTATACCAAGCTAAATAGTTCCAAAACGGGTTATTATTTGAAAAAATTTCTGAATGATAACCTTTATCTAATGGAGAATCAGAAAGTGGTCCATAGTTGGATACTTTTCCGTTATGCAGAGGTGCTTCTTAACTATGCAGAGGCGATGAATGAAGCTTATGGTCCCGATAATGATAATGGATATGGACTTTCTGCCCGTCAGGCAGTTAATAAAATTAGAAAACGTCTTCAAGTATCCATGCCTGATGTGGTGGCTATCAATAAGGAAGACTTGAGAACCCGAATTAAGCATGAAAGAAGAATAGAACTTGCTTTTGAAGAGCATCGTTATTGGGATTTGATTCGTTGGAAAGATGCCGAAATAGTATTAAATCAACCGATTTTAGGTGTGGTTGCACAAAATACAAATGGAGTGATTTCGTATTCAACTGTCCAGGTTGAAATAAGAAAATTTGATGCAACGAAAATGTATTTCTACCCAATACCTCAAACCGAGGTGAATAAGACAGGTAATGTAGTAACACAAAATCCTAATTGGTAAAAATAAAATATTTGTTTTTTAATAATTAAACTATAATTACAATAGACATGATACGTTTGAAAGAAAAAAAAATATTGCTGATAGTTATTCTTTTTATACTTGGTCTCACATCGTGCGAACAGGATGCCAGTGATGTGAAATGGGGTATTACAAAAATCTACATGCCTCAGGCAAGTGTATTTAATGGCGGCCTCAATAACAATTATCCGGTTCCATTGAATAACAATGTGGCCACTAAGAATTACGAAATAGACTCTGTAACTAACACATTGAAAATAGTTTTGGGTGTTTATCGTTCTGGACTACAAGCATTAGAGGCTTATTCTGTTAAAGTGGGTGTTAATAATGATTCAACTTCCAGTGTGGTTTCGCAAACACTAAAAGGAGTGGAACTTCCTGCCGATACGTATACCTTGCCTTCTGAGGTTTCAGTTGCAAATGGAGAAAGACAAGCAATTTTTTATCTGTCAGTAGATTTGAACAAACTAAAGACAAAATATCCGGCATACGCTACCAGAAAGTTGTGTCTGGTTGTTGGTATATCCGACCCAACTAAATATGAATTGAATGCTGCCTTGTCTAAAACGAACGTGATTATTAATGCAGCAGCTTTTATGCCAGTTCCTGTTATTCTTAAAGACGGAATTTTCGATGCTGGGAGCGAGCAAAATTGGCTATTGACAAGTTTAGATGGAACGATTCCTGCTTTAACAGATGCTGCAAAGGTAGCTAATGGAGTGTTGACTATGAACTATGGCACAACTGCTGTAACCAGAAGTATAGCAGTTTACCATCCTATTTCGCTTGAGAATGGAGTTAATTATAAGTTCTCGGCTCAAGCAACCTGGAGCGGTGCTACCTCGGCTGAAATATTCTTTGTCCTCTCTACAGTAAAACCTATAACAGGGCAAAACTATGTAAAAACCAATAATTATTTCACCGGATTAGATGCATGGATGCCTACACCAAATTTTTCAACTAGTGGCACTGGAACTTTTCCCCAAGCTGGTAAATGGGAAAATGGTATAAATAGATCTTCGGGCGAATTTAAAGCAAATTTTACTGATGGATATGTAATTATTCTTGCTACAACTTGGGGTGGTAATATTGGCAATGTGGTTATCGACAATATCAATATAGAGGCATTATAATAAACTGATTAGGTTTAAATAGAATTCACTTATGGATAATCGCAAAATTATATAATAAAATTCCTAGTATGAAAAAAACACTAATTGCAATATGTCTTCTCGTATCATTCATCTCGGCGGTTTGTAAAGACAAAGAAAATCAGAGAGTAGTAAAAGTTTTAAATAAGTATTCTAAGGTAAGTATTTTAGGGGATTCTTATTCAACCTTTAAAAATTATTTAACCCCCAATACAAATTCTAACTGGTTTCCCGATTGGAACAATATAAACGATGTCAAACAAGTTGAGCAAACATGGTGGTATCAATTTATACAAGAATATGAATCTGTGTTAGAAATAAACAATTCTTATTCGGGATCAACTATTTGTAATACAGGGTACAATGGTGCAAATAGTTCAGTTTCATCTTTTATTACCAGAATGAATAATTTAGGAAATCCAAACCTTATTTTTATTATGGGTGGAACTAATGATAGTTGGGCTAACTCTCCATTAAGCAATTACAAATATAGCGATTGGACAGAAGACGATCTGAAAAGTTTTAGACCTGCTTTTGCTTACATGCTTGATTATCTGATTAACAAATATCCAAATGAAAAAATTATCAATTTAATAAATAGTGATTTAAAATTTGAAATAACAGATGCTCAAACAACAATTTGTAAACATTATAATGTAGAATGCATACAGCTTAAAAATATTAAAAAAATATCAAACCATCCTTCCATTGTTGGGATGATTAATATAAAAGATCAGATATTGAATATAATATCAAATGTAAAAGATGTTTCAATTTTGAAATATGTCAATGTTTCACGTATCGACGAAAACAAAGTAAAAGTTTCTATAAATTCAGAAATAACTGGAAACTTAAAATTGGCGATGTATAACATGCAGGGTCAACTTTTAAAGACAGTGTTTATTGGAAAAACATCCATACATTCATACGAACTTGTTGCTCCTAAAAATAATTTATACATTTTACGTATTGTTGACGAAACTGGAAATATACATAATATTATATTTTAACACAATAGTGCGATGTATAAAGTCAAAAATGTCATTTTAAATACTTTAAAAATTTGTAATATAATGATTTGGACTTACACATTAATTAGATTAAATATCTATAAATAAAAAATTAAAAAAAGTTTTCTATTGTTGTTTTT